>Ga0075019_10000664_pt1 | contig 19680 bp, 15 predicted proteins | sample ColStrG_CSR_2013_FD_71473 | JGI IMG/M metagenome (GOLD analysis project Ga0075019, IMG submission 71473) | Freshwater sediment microbial communities in response to fracking from Pennsylvania, USA - Cold Stream Run_MetaG_CSR_2013 | ecosystem: Environmental > Aquatic > Freshwater > Creek >...
GACGAGATGATTCAGAACGAGATCTTCGGACCCGTGATCACCGTTCAGAAGTTCAGCGACGAAGCTGAGGCGCTGGCGTGGGCGAACGGCGTCGACTACGGTCTGGCCTCCTCGGTATGGACCAAGGACCACGGTCGCGCGATGCGGTTCACCCGGGACCTGGACTTCGGCTGCGTGTGGGTCAACACCCACATCCCCATGGTCGCCGAGATGCCCCACGGCGGGTTCAAGAAGTCCGGCTACGGCAAGGACCTCTCGGTCTACGGCTTCGAGGACTACACCCGGATCAAGCACGTCATGCACAACATCGAGGCGTAGGGTCTAACAAGAGCTGTACAGCAGTATTCGGACATCATCACCAGGGGGAGTTTTATGTCGATCAATGATGTACTAGGGCCGTTCGGGGCGCCGGTTCCGCGGGGCGAAGAGCAGGCTCAACTGCTGCATGACGAGTTGAATCTCTTCGACGCCACTGCGGTCGCCGTGTCGTCGGTGGCGCCCGCGTACTCGGCGGCGTCCACCCTTTCGGCAGTCTTCGTCATCGGGGGGATCGGGCTGGCGGCCCCGTCGGTGCTCGTCATCTCTTTCGTGCCCGTGCTCTTTATCGCCCTGTCCTACTTCCACCTCAATCGGCGCAATCCCAATTGCGGAGCGAGTTACTCGTGGCTCAGCCAAGTGGTCCACCCTACGGTCGGTTGGTTCAACGGCTGGGTTCAGATCGCCACATCGGTGATCTTCTGCACGACGGCTCCACTGCTCGCCGGCGGCTACACCCTCCAGTTCCTGCACTCGGCCTTCAATCTGGTGAGCGTCTCTTCGATTACCAACACCAAGGACATCGCCATCGTGGCCGCGCTCTGGCTGGCCCTCGTCACGTTCATCTGTATATACGGCATCCGCTGGACCACCAACGCCCAGTGGATCATGGTCATCATCGAGTACGTGGCGGTGGTCGGTTTCTCGATCGGTGGCATCATCAAGGTGTGGGTCAGTCACCCGCACAACTCGATTCCCTTCTCGATGACCTGGTTGGACCCTTTCCACATCCACGGCTGGACCGCGGTGGCCAGTGGACTGGCCCTCGGTGTGTTCTTCTTCTGGGGTTGGGACACGGCGCTCAACCTCAATGAGGAGTCCAAGGACTCGAGTCGGATCCCCGGCCGGGCCGGACTCATTTCGATGTGGCTGCTGCTCTTCGTCTTCCTGCTCAATTTCATCGCCGCTCAGATGCTGCTTGGTCCCAAGGCCGTGGCGGCTCAGGGCACGAACGTCCTGTTCTATTTCGGCCAGCAGTTCGCCGGCTCGTGGGCCAGTTACGTGATGATCTTCGCTGTCTTGTCTTCGACGGTGGCCACGACCCAGACGACCTTGCTGCCCGCGGCGAGGATCACGTTGGCGATGGCGCGCGACGGCGTCTTCCCGAAGCTCTTCGGATCCGTTCACGATCGCTTCAAGACTCCGGCGACGGGTACCTTGGTGCTGTCATTCATCTCGCTCTTCGGCATCATGCTGACGACGTTCTCGTCGTCGAGCGCCACGGTCTTCAACAACCTGGTCCTCAACATCGGTGTCCTGGTGGCCTTCTACTACGGCATCACGGGGCTCGGCTGCGCGTGGGCGTTCCGCAAGACACTGGGCAAGGGCTTGCGAGCCAACCTGACCATGGTCGTCCTGCCGTTCATCGGCGGAGTCGTGCTTCTGTACGTCTGCTACCAGGTGCTCAAGAGCGGGGGGTCCGGATCGTATCCCGTCGTCATCGTGCTCGTCGCCGGATTGCCGTTGCTCCTGCTCGCGTGGGTTCGCACCCACAGGAAGGACGGCTTCTTCGCGCAGCCGCTCGTCGCCTACACCGAGCTGGAACCCGACGAGATCGATTCAATCGCATAGCAACGAAAGGATGATCAACGATGATCATTGGAGTCCCGAAGGAAATCAAGACCGACGAGTACCGGGTGGCCCTCACGCCGGCCGGCGTCAGGGAACTGACCGGCTCCGGTCACCAGGTGTACGTCGAGCGCGAGGCCGGTGTCGGTTCGTCCATCGCTGACGCCGACTACGTGGCCAACGGGGCCAAGATCATCGAGAGCGCCGACGACGTCTGGGCCGAGAGCGACCTTGTGCTCAAGGTGAAGGAGCCAATCGCCGCCGAGTACCCGCGTCTGGGCGCCCGCAAGAATCAGGTCCTCTTCACTTATCTGCACCTGGCCGCCGGACGCGAATGCGCCGAGGCGCTGATCGCGGCGAACAACGTCGCCATCGCCTACGAGACGGTTCGCCTGCGTGATAACTCACTGCCCCTGCTAACGCCGATGAGTGAAGTGGCCGGGCGCATGGCCACACTCATGGGGGCGCACCACCTGATGCGCTCCGGCGGGGGTCGCGGGGCGCTGATCAGTGGCGTCCCGGGCGTCGCCCCGGTGAACGTGGTCGTCATCGGTGCCGGGGTCTCTGGACTGGCCGCGGCGACGATGGCGGCGGGACTGCACGCCAACGTCAAGATCCTCGATCGCAACCTCGAACGCCTTCGCCAGGTCGACATCCACTTTGATGGGCGCGTCCAGACCATCGCTTCGTCGACCCTCGCGGTCGAGGAGGCCTGTCTCGATGCCGATATCGTCATCGGTGCCGTCCTCGTCGTCGGCGCCAAGGCCCCGAAGTTGGTCAGTAACGAACTGGTCGCTCGGATGCGCCACGGCTCGGTGCTGGTCGATATCGCCGTGGACCAGGGCGGTTGTTTCGAAGCCACCCACCCGACGACCCACTCGGACCCCGTGTTCGAGATGAACGGGTCGATCTTCTACTGCGTGGCGAACATGCCCGGGGCGGTGCCCAACACCTCGACGTACGCGTTGGCCAACGCGACACTGCCCTACACGATGGAGCTGGTGCGCCACGGTTGGCGCGACGCCGTCCTGGCCGATGACGCCCTGGCCGAGGGGGTCAACGTGGTGAACGGGGCGGTCACCTGTGGACCGGTGGCGGAGTCGCTCGGATTGGCTTACAGCCCACTACGCTCCCTGCTGTAACTATCCGTCGTTGGTGCTGGGCTTGACCACGTATGCCGTGGTCGGCCCAGCACCGATCACATATAAGGGATCTCATGTCCAACGCCTCAGTTAGCCACGTCGTCCACGCCGAGACGCCCGACCCGCGTCGTTGGTACGCACTCGTGGTCATCGCCATCGCCCAGTTGATGGTCGTGCTGGACGCCTCGATCGTGAACATCGCTCTGCCGCATGCGTCGCTCCCCAAGGCGCTCGGTGGCCTCGCGATCTCGGCGAAGAACTATCAGTGGGCCGTGACGGCCTACACGTTGACGTTCGGAGGTTTCCTGCTGCTCGGCGGACGCATTGGCGACTACATGGGTCGCAAGAAGGCGTTCCTCATCGGGCTGCTCGGTTTCGCCGGCGCCTCGTTGCTCGGCGGTTTCGCCCAGAACCAGCAGATGCTCTTCGGAGCTCGGGCCCTGCAGGGAGTCTTCGGGGCCCTGCTGGCTCCCGCGGCGCTCTCTTTGATTTCGGTGACGTTCACCGACTCCAAGGAGCGGGCCAAGGCCTTTGGCGTCTACGGCGCACTTTCCGGTGTGGGCGCGGCGATCGGCCTCATCGCCGGTGGTCTGCTCACCCAGTACCTGTCGTGGCGCTGGTGTCTCTTCGTAAACACCCCCATGGCGATCCTCGCCTTCACCCTGGCGATCCCGGACATCAAGGAGTCCAAGGTCGAGGGCCATCCCCACTACGACATCCCCGGCGCTCTCAGCGCGACCGCCGGAATGATCAGTGTCGTCTACGGGGTGTCCCAGGCTTCGACCAACGGTTGGGGGTCGACGACCGCCTGGCCCTACATAGTCCTGGGCGCGGTGCTGCTGAGCGTCTTCTTCGTCATCGAGAGCCGCAAGAAGCAACCCCTGCTTCCCCTTCGACTCCTGACCGACCGGGTTCGCGCGGGCGCCTATCTGACCCAGATCCTGGTGGCACTGGGACTCTTCGGCATGTTCTTGTTCATGACCTTCTACTTCCAGACGGTCCACCAGTTCTCGGCGGTCAAGTCCGGACTACTGTTCCTGCCATTCTCCCTCGGCGTGATCCTCGCGGCCGGTGTGACGAGTCAGTTCCTGCCCAAGGTCGGACCGCGTCCGCTGGCGTCGCTCGGCTGCACGATGGGTGCCGTGGGCCTGCTGTTCCTCTCGCTGCTGAAGCCGACCAGTTCCTACCTCGGTCACGTCATGCCCTCGATGATCATCACGAGTCTGGGGATGGGTATGACCTTCGTCGCCGTGGCGTCGACCGCCCTATTCAACGTCCGGCCCCAGGACACCGGCGCCGCCTCGGCGGTGCTGACGACGGCTCAGCAGATCGGCGGATCCTTTGGCACCGCGATCCAGAACACGATCTTCGTCTCGAGCGCCGCGGCACTTACGGCGTCGGTGGTCCATCGGCCGACCACGAAGGCAGCGATCGTCTCGTTGCGCGACCGGGCCTACGTGCACGGATTCGACATGGCCTTCCGGTTCGGTTCGCTGATGCTGATCCTGGCCGCGATCACCTTCTTCTCGTTGGTGAACATCGACCGACACCACCTGGGCCAGCACGACGAGGTGCCGGCCCCGGTCCACTAGGAGTCGATGAAGGGGCAGTGACGACACCCGCTGGAACAGCAGGTCCCACGTTCCAGATGGGCCCGGTAGGTGAGCACGAAGAGTCCGCTCGAGGGATCGCGGTAGGCAAGGTCACCGCGCGAGACGGCGTTCGCGTGTGCCGCCACGATCTCGGCGAAGTCGGCGCGGGCGGGTGAACAGCGGCTGGGGTGTGGTGGCGGAGCCGAAGGATTCACCGCTTCAACCTACGGGTTCCTCATTCCGGGGTGCGCAACACGACCTTGCCCAGCTTGCCCGGTCGAGCGAAGAAGTCGTACGCCGAAGTCGCATCGTCCAGGGCGAAACTCGCGGCGACCGGAACCAGGATCTCCCCAGAACGCCACCGGGGGATCAACGACTGAGCGACCAGCCCGGCTGCGGCCGCCTTCTCGGCCCGCGACCGCGACCGAAGAGTCGAACCGGTCAATCGCACTCGCGACCGCAACATCGCGAGCAGGTCCAGTTCTAGGCGCCCACCCCCGCCAACGCCGATCACCACGACTCGGGCCCACGGAGCGAGCCTCGTCATCGCGGTCGCCAGGTGTGCGGCGCCGACGAGTTCGAGCACCACGTCGACCGGTTCGACGTCTCCCACCTGTTCCATCGTGATCGTCTCGGCGGCTCCCAGTTCGCGCAGGACCCGGTGGTGCTCGTCGGTGCGGGTGACGGCGGTGACGTGGGCACCCAGGGCCCGGGCGATCTGGACTCCGGCGACTCCGACTCCGCCGGCGGCGCCCGAGATGAGCACCCGTTGACCGGCTTCGAGGTCACCTTGGCTGACGAGGGCATCGTGCGCGGTGGTGAAGGCCTCCGCGAAGCCACCGGCCTCGTCCCACCCGACGTGGTCGGGAACGAAGAGCAGGTGCTCGCTGGCCACCACGCAGTGGGTGGCCTGGGCACCTCCGCCGACCACCGCGCACACGCGCCGGCCGAGCAGTGGCTCGTGGACCCGGTCGCCGACATCACTGACGACGCCGGCCATCTCCAGGCCGGGAACGTCGGGGGGTGATCCGGCGGGGGCGGGGTAGAAGCCCTTCAACTGCAGCAGATCGGCGGCGTTGACGCCGGCGGCCCGGACTTCGACGACGACGTCGAACGCCTCGGGCCTCGGCGTCGGGCGCTCTTCGAGGAGCAGTTGTCCGTCTCGGACCACCAGGGCGCGCATCCCCTCAGACTACGGCGTCGGATTTCGGGTACGGGCCGTTAGTCTCGCTCCATGAATCTTTACGACATCCCCCTCAACACCATCAGCGGCGAACCCGGATCTCTAGCGCCCTACGCCGGTAAGACCGTCCTCGCCGTCAACGTGGCGTCCAAGTGCGGCCTCACGCCCCAGTACGAAGGGCTCGAGAACCTGCAGAAGACGTACGAGGACCGCGGCTTCACTGTCGTCGGGTTCCCGTGCAACCAGTTCATGGGTCAAGAGCCCGGCACGGCCGAGGAGATCCAGACATTCTGTTCGACGACCTACGGGGTGACCTTCCCGCTGTTCGAGAAGATCGAGGTCAACGGCGACGAGCGCCATCCGCTCTATCAGCAGTTGGTCGACGTGACCGACGCCGACGGTTACTCCGGCGACATCCGTTGGAACTTCGAGAAGTTCCTCATCGGCCCCGACGGCGCGGTCCAGCGATTCGCGCCGCTGGTCGAGCCGCAGGACCCGGTCCTGGTCGCCGCTATCGAGGCCGCTCTCTCCTAGGCGGTGCCGATGGTGCGGTGAAGTCGCACGTACGTCGGGGTGAATCCGTAGTGGCGCCAGTAGTTGGACGCTTGGCGGTTGGTCACCCGCCAGTTCGTCTCGCAGTACTCGAAGCCTGACCGGCGCGCGTCGCTCAACGCTCGGTCCACCATCGCCGTGGCAACGCCCCTGCCCCGATGCTCGACGTCCACCGTCACCGCGCTGAGGTGCAAGGTTCGCGCAAAGGATCCGCGCATCTCCGGCAAGGGGAAGGTGAGGCATTGGGCGACGCTCTCGGAGCCGAAGTCGACGACGTAGTGACGGACCTCGGGGTCCTCGAGTGCCTCGAGGAGGTCCTCGCGTTTCGAGGAGCGGTCGAGACCGATCGAGAAGCTGGGCCCCGACCGCTGGGCCCGGTCGAGCTGGTCGTCGAGTCGCACCGCCAGTTCGATCTCGTGGGCGCCGCCTCGTCGAATCGAATATCCGCCGGCCAGTGGTCGCGAGCGATCGCGGTCGAGGGCGATCACGCCGCGCTGATGCATCCGGGCGAAGCCCATCTCGTACCACGGACCGGTCGCGTCGGGGACGTCCAACGTCCAGACGTAGTGCTCGAGCGCGCCACTGTCGATCCAGTGCTCTCCCGCGACGCCGTAGAGCTCGCCCAGGGTGTCGGTGTCGTGAAAGGACGCGCCGTCGGGCCCGATCCAGATCCCGCGACCGTGCTCGGCACTCTCGAGCAGCGCACCGTAGAGGTGACCGGTCAACCTTCCGTCGTCGTCCACGACCCAGCAGGCGTCACTCGTGGCGCGCAACGACTGCGCCAGCAGATCCAGTGAGATCACCGGATTCACGAAGGGGTTGCGGCCCGCGTCGTCGGCCAGACGGGCCACGACGAGTGCGACCACCTCGTCGACGTCGTCGTGCTCCAGGCGTCTAACGCTCACGCAGCAACCGTAGTGGGCGACTGTGCCAGAGTTGCGGGGTGCAGTTGCTCGCGACCCTCTTCGACATGGATGGGCTCCTCATCGATTCCGAGATCCTCTGGCACCGAGCCGAGGTGGAGATCTTCGGCTCGCTCGGAGTTCCGATCGCCCAGAACGGAGATCGCTCGACCAAGGGGATGTTCGTCAACGGGGTCGTCCGATACTGGTTCGAGCGGTTCCCGTGGTCCGGTCCCACCAAGGATCAGGTCATCGAGCAGTTGCTGGATCGCGTGGGAGACCTGGTGGAGTCGCAGGGCCGTCTGATGCCCGGAGCCATCCGCGCGATCGACCTGGCGAGCGAGCGGGGACCGGTGGCCCTCGCCAGTTCCACGCCCCTGGACCTCATCCACCGGTGTCTCGCGAACTTCGACTTGGAGTCGCGATTCGCCTCCGTGCACTCAGCCGAATTCGAGCCATACGGCAAGCCACACCCGGGTGTGTTCTTGACCGCGGCGTCGTCGCTCCAGGTCGATCCCGAGAGGTGCCTCGTCTTCGAGGACTCGGCGGCCGGCGTGCTCGCCGCCCGGGCAGCCAGCATGACGGTCGTGGCCGTTCCCTCTGCCGAGGATCGGAATCTGGCCGAATTCGCGCTGGCGCAACTCGTACTCGACTCGCTCGAGGGATTGACGACCGATTGGCTGGACGAGCGTTTCGCCTAGAGGTCCTTGGTGAAGCGGGTGGCCCCGGGGTGGGAGTAGACGCCCGCGGGAAACTCGTCGACCAGTGTCCACCCGGACCTCGGGTAGAACGCCAGCGCCTCGGGTTGGGCGTAGCCGGTCTCCAGGAAGAGCCGACGGTACCCCGCCTGTCGCGACCACTCCTCTACGGCGTTCATCAACTGGGTGGCGACGCCACTCCGACGCGAGTCGGCGCGAACCCAGAGACGCTTGACCTCACCGAGACCTTCGACCGGGGCGCCGATGGGTCGTAAGCCGACGCCGCCGACTGGGTCACCGTTGGAGCGTGCGACCAGGAAGACCCCCCGCGGGGGCTTCAACTCCTCGGTATCGAGGCGCGGTCCGTCGTCGGAATCGCCGTAGCGGCGATTGAGTTCGTCGACCGCCGCGTAGAAGGCACTCAACGCCCCTGCGGAATCGATCGATTCTTCGCCCACAGTCGCCTCAGTCACCCGACCACCCTAGGTGTCGGGATGGTGGTCTTGGGCCGGTTCAGTACGATTGGGGGAGTCATCGAAGGAGACCAGTGTTTCGCCCCGTCAGCGCCGACCTTGATTTTGTCGCGATCGAGCAAGTCGAGCTCGCCCGCTGGAAGCGGAACGACGTCTTCGCGCGTTCCATGCAGCACCGCCAGGGAGCCGAGCCGTGGGTCTTCTACGAGGGGCCGCCGACCGCCAACGGCAAGCCGGGCCTCCATCACGTCTGGGCGAGGGTCTACAAGGACCTCTTCTGCCGCTACCAGACCATGCAGGGTCGGTTCGTCTCGCGCCGGGCCGGTTGGGACACCCACGGCCTGCCGGTCGAGGTCCAGGTGGAGAAGCAACTGGGGATCTCGGGGAAGAAGGCCATCGAGGACCAGGTGGGCATCGAGGAGTTCACGCGGCTCTGTCGAGAGTCGGTGCTGACCTACGTCGGAGAGTTCGAACGGCTCACCGAGCGCATCGGCTACTGGACCGACATGGAGCACGCCTACTACACGTTCCACCCCTCCTACGTGGAGTCGGTCTGGTGGCAGCTCCAGCAACTGTTCGACCGCGGGCTGCTCTACGAGGACCTGAAGGTGGTCCCGTACTGTCCGCGCTGCGGCACCGCTCTCTCCTCGCACGAACTGGGTCAGCCCGAGGTGTACACCGACGAACTCGACGAGAGCTGCTACGTGCGTCTGCGCATCACGGACGCCCACGAGTACGGCGGACTGAAGGGCGCCACGCACCTCGCGGTGTGGACGACGACGCCGTGGACCCTGCCCTCCAACGTGGCGATCGCGGTCAATCCAGAGGTCACCTACGCGGTGGTGAACGGCACTGTCGTCGCCGAGGCGCTGGTCGAATCGCTCTTCGGCGAGGACGCCGAGGTCTCGGGCACGATCCCTGGTCGGGACCTCCAGGGGGTCCACTACGAGCGGCCCTTCGACGACGTCGAGCTGCCCGTGGACGTCGACTCGTGCTACGTCGTCCTGGCCGACTACGTGACCACCGAGGAGGGGACCGGTCTCGTCCACCAGGCCCCGGCCTTCGGCGAGATCGACCGACAGATCGCCCGGGACCACGGACTGCCCACGGTGAATCCCGTCGGACCCGACGGTTGCTTCACCTCGGCGATCTCTTGGCTCGAGGGCCGCGGGGTCCGTGAGGCCAATCACGCGATCAACGACGAGCTGGAACGCCGCGGGATCCTCGTGCGCCGATTCGACTACACCCACTCGCTGCCCCACTGCTGGCGATGCGGGACGGTCCTGATCTACTGGGGCAAACCCAGTTGGTACATCGCGACGTCCCAGTTCAAGGAGCAGATGATCGCCGAGAACGACACCATCGACTGGCACCCCGGCCACATCCGTGACGGACGTTTCGGTGAGTGGTTGAAGAACAACGTCGACTGGGCCCTCTCGCGTGACCGGTTCTGGGGGACCCCACTGCCGATCTGGCGCTGCGCGGAGGACCACTTCACCTGCGTGGGTTCGCGCGCGGAGCTCTCCGAGCTCACCGGACGAGACCTCAGTGCGCTCGACCCGCATCGTCCGGCGATCGACGTGGTGGTCGTTCCGTGTCGCACGTGCGGGGGCGACGCCCGTCGCGTCGAACCGGTGATCGACGCCTGGTTCGACTCGGGGGCGATGCCCGCCGCCCAAGTGGGGTACCCGCACGTCGCGGGCAGCGAAGCGGCGATGCAGTTCCCGGCCCAGCTGGTCGCCGAGGCGATCGACCAGACCCGTGGGTGGTTCTACTCGCTGCTCGCGGTCAATACCCTGGTCTTCGGGGACAAGCCCTACGAACACGTACTGTGCCTCGGGCACATCGTGGACGAGAACGGCAAGAAGATGAGCAAGTCCCTGGGCAACGTCATCGACCCCTGGACGGTGCTCGAGACGCGCGGGGCCGATCCGCTGCGGTGGTGGATGTTCTCCCAGGGCTCCCCCTGGACCTCGACGCGAGCGAGCCTGAACGCCATCGACGCCTCGCTGCGTGAGACGTTGGCCACGCTCTGGAACACCTTCAGCTTCTTCACGACGTACGCCTCGCTCAACCAGTTCAGCCCCGCGGACCCCGAGATCCCGGTCGCCGCGCAGCGACCCGCCATCGACCGCTGGATCCTCTCGAGGCTCGAGACCGTGACGGTGGCGGTAACCACGGCACTCGACGGCTACGAGCCGTTGGGGGGGACCGATGCGCTGTCCTCGCTGATCGACGACCTCTCCAATTGGTACGTACGACGCAGCCGGCGCCGGTTCTGGCGCACCGACCCGAACGCACCACGTTCGGACTCGCTCAGCGCCCAGGCGACGTTGCTCGAGGTCCTCCAAAGGATCACGTTGCTGATCGCCCCCTTCTGCCCCTTCGTGGCCGAGAAGATGTTCGCGGAGCTGTTCGAGGTCCAAGAGACCGACTCGGTACACCTCGCCGACTGGCCCCGCAGCGAGCCGAGCCGTCGTGACCTCGCCCTCGAGGAGTCGATGGACGTGGCCCGGCGCCTCACCTCCCTGGGCCGAGCCGCCCGCGCCGAAGCTGGTGTGAAGGTCCGCCAGCCGTTGGCGCGCGCCCTGGTGTTCCTGGGGCCGGGATCGCCGATGCCGCCCGAGGGAGTGGTGGAGGACGAGCTCAACGTGGACGTCCTCGAATACGGCTCGGATCTCGCGGACGTACTCAGTTTCGAATTGGTGCCGAACTTCCGCAACGTCGGTCCGCGGCTGGGCGAAGCGGTCAAGGAACTCAAGCCCGCGCTCGCCCGACTGGACTCGGTGGCGGCCGCCGCGGCGATCGAATCGGGCGGCTTCATCACTGTCCATCTGTCGACGGGCGACTTCGACCTGAACGGCGACGACATCGAGCTGCGGGTGAAGGGTCAAGGCGGATTCGCGGTCTCGCGTGACGGGGGAGAGGTGATCGCCCTGGATCTGGCCCTCGACGACGACCTCCTTCGGCGCGGATACCTGCGCGACGTGGTTCGCCAGGTCCAGGACCTGCGCAAGAACTCGGGGCTCGAGGTCTCGGACCGGATAGTGCTCCACGTGGTCGGTATCGACGACCTGCGCGAAGGTTTCGAGACCCTCGCCAGCGAGGTGCTCGCCGTGCGCGTCATCGTGGGTGAGGGACCGGGTGAGGGTACCGCGCTCGAACTCGACGACGCGCGGTTGGCCCGGGCGTGGGTCCAGAAGGCCTAGTGCTGGTCGTTCAACTTGTGCAGTAACGAGGTGAGCGTGGCCCGCTCCTCGCCGTCCAGTCGAGAGCCCAGCATGCTTTCGAGGTAGATCATGTGGACCTCGAGCGCCTCGTCCAGGCGGCGGTTGCCCTCGTCGGTGATGGCGACGAATATGGCCCGCCGGTCGGAGGGGCAGTTCTGTCGTTCCACCAGGTTCGACTCCTCCAATCGGTCGATCAGACGGGTCGTCCCACCGGTGGAGTGCACGATGGCGTCGGCGACCCGGTTCATCTTCAGTCGCCCGTCGGAGGACTTGCGCAGCTGCAACAGGACGTCGAACCAGGGCAGTGGCAGTTCGCACTCGGCCTCGAGTACGAGGGCCAGACTCCGTGAAAGGCGGGCGTTCGTTTCGAGCAGCAGTCCGAACAGCTCGACCTTCTCGTCCCCGGAGGGGCAGGCGCTGGCGCTGATCGTCATGCTCAAATCCTAACACATTGTTCACTAAATGATTACTGCTTGACAAACAGTTGTATATGCAATTATAATACATGCAACACACACCGTGTTCCAACCAAGGAGATCAACATGAGCAACCTCACCGCTCCCGGCACCACCACCGCCGGAACCAACCTTCCCACCCCCGGCGTCTACACCGTGGACTCGGTCCACTCGACGGTCGGCTTCATCGCGCGTCACCTCGTGGCCTCCAAGGTCCGCGGGAACTTCACCGAGTTCGCGGGCGTCATCACCATCGGCGAAACACCCGAGGCGTCGTCGCTCGAGGCGACCGTGCAAGCGTCGAGCATCACCACCAACAACGAGATGCGTGACGGCCACCTCAAGAGTGCTGACTTCCTGGACCTAGAGAACCACCCGACGTTGACCCTCAAGTCGACGAAGATCACCGCCAAGGGCGGCGACAAGTTCGAGCTGGTCGGTGACCTCACCCTGCGTGGCGTGACCAAGTCAGTGACGTTCGACCTCGAATACCTGGGCGCCGGACCCGGAATGGCTCCGGGCGTCACCGTGGCCGGCTTCGAGGCCCGCGCCGAGATCGACCGGCGCGACTTCAACGTCAGCTTCCAGGGCGCCCTCGAGAACGGCAGCCTGGTCGTCGGCAACAAGGTGGTCCTCGAACTCACCATCGAAGCCGCCAAGCAGGACTAGTCGTCCACGGATTGAGCGAAGCGCCGGGGGCCGTTGGCCCCCGGCGCTTTCGTCGTTACGATGGTGGGATGGCTGACATTCCCAAGGGCAAGGTCGTGAAGTCGAGCATCGGGGTGCTCGGCGCGCTGGCGACCATCATCTCGGTCTGGTGGTTCGCGTTGCGACCCCGGCGCAAGAACGAAGATCAATAGCCCCTCTGGTGTGGTGGCGCTCCGTCGCGGCGCGCGCAGTCTCATCGTCCGTTAGCGTTCCCTCATGGCGTCCGCCTCCTTCGCCCCCCTTCGCCATCGCAGTTTCACGTTGTCACTGGTGTCGTCGCTAATCTCCTCGACGGGCACCTGGATGCAGACCGTCGCCCTGGGGGTCTACCTGACCGAGACCACCCACAACGCGCTCTGGCTCGGACTCATCACGGTGTGCGCCTGGACCCCGGCGCTCATCGGCTCGCCGCTCGGCGGAGTCGTGTCGGACCGCTGGAACCGCCAGCGTTGGATCCAGTTCAACAACCTGATCATGGCCGTGACCGCGAGCACCCTCGCCGCGGCCGAACTGACCCACCATCTCACGCCGGCGCTGGCGTGTTACCTCGCCGTGATCGAGGGACTCTGCAGTTCAGCGTCGTGGGCGGCGTGGCAGTCCCTGCTGCCCGACCTGGTTGACCGCGAAGAGGTGCTCGCGGCGGTGTCGCTCTCCTCGGCCCAGTTCAACCTCGGTCGGATCATCGGACCGATGCTCGCGGGGATCGCGTTGGCGCTGGGCTCGCCGGGGGTCTGTTTCGCACTGAACGCCGCCTCCTTCGTCTTCGTCATCTTCATGTTCATGTTCGTGCGCACCACGCCTCGTCCGAGACCGACGACCCCGATCAGGATCTGGTCCGAGACGGTCTTCGGAGCGAAGACGGCCTGGTCGGTGAAGGGCTGTCGGTATCCGATCATCGGCGTCGGCACCGTGGCCCTGATCGCGAGTCCCTTCATCGCCCTGGTGCCCGCGATGGCGATCCAGACACTGCACGCCGGCCGGGTGGGCACGTCGTGGCTGGTCGGCGCCCAGGGGGTCGGCGCCGTGATCGGGGCGCTGGTCCTGCCCGCGGTGGCCAAGCGGACGTCGCGCATCAAGGTGCTCCAGGGCTCGCTCGTCTGCGCGGCGCTCGCCTTGGGCGCCTACGGCGCGTCCCCCAATCTGGCCGCGGCGGTGGTGGCGCTGGTCGTGCTCGGTGGCGCCTACGTCGGTAGTCTGACCGGACTCAACGCGGCGGTGCAGTTGCACGCTCCGCGCAGCGAGCGCTCGAGGATCCTCTCGCTGTACACCCTCTCGCTGTCGATCTTCTATCCGTTCGGCGCGCTGGTGCAGGCGGCCTTCGCCAAGTCCTTCGGCGTGCGTTCGGTGACCGAGTTCGCGGCCGTCCTCCTGGTCCTCGTACTGGCCACGGTGACCCTGCTGCGACCCGGCTATTGGAGTGAAATTGCTTCAACCCCGGACCTGCCCGTGGTTTTGCTGGCAGAATGAGGTCATGTCATTTACCGCCACAAATCCCGCCACTGAAGAAGTAGTCTCCGAGTTCCAGGGGCACACCCCCGAGCAGGTGGAGCAGGCTCTCGCCGCCGCCGCCAAGGGCTTCGAGCGTTGGAAGAAGGTGCCGATCGCCGAGCGCGCGCAACTGATGATCCGTGCCGCGGAACTGCTCGAGAGCGAGATCCCCGTCGTCGCCCAACTCATGACCTCCGAGATGGGCAAGACCTTCGCCGCCGCCAAGGGCGAGGCCGCGAAGTGCGCCCTCAACATGCGTTACTACGCCGAGCACGCCGAATCGATACTGGCCCCCGAGATGATCAAGACCACCGCGGTGCGCAGTGGTGTGCGCTACGACCCGATCGGGGCGATCCTGGCCATCATGCCCTGGAACTTCCCCCTGTGGCAGGTGATCCGCATGGCCGCGCCGACGCTGATGGCCGGCAACGTCGTCGTGCTCAAGCACGCTTCGAACGTGCCGGGCAGCGCCAAGTACATCGAGGACCTCTTCGCCCGGGCGGGCTTCGGTGAGGGCGCCTTCACCACCTTGTTCGTCGGACACGGCCAGATCGCCTCGATCATCGCCGACCGGCGCATCGCCGCCGTGACGTTGACCGGTTCCGAGGCCGCTGGACGCTCCGTCGCCTCGTTGGCCGGCCAGCACCTGAAGAAGGTCGTGCTCGAACTCGGCGGATCGGACCCGTTCATCGTCGCCAGTTCGGCCGACCTCGACGTCACGGTGCCGCTGGCCGTCACGGCCCGGGTGCAGAACAACGGGCAGGCCTGCATTGCCTCGAAGCGTTTCATCGTGGTCGCCGACCGGGCCGAGGAGTTCAAGCAGCGCTTCGCCGCCGCCATGGCGGCCGTGCCGATGGGCGACCCCATGGACCCGAGCACCGTGCTCGGACCGGTCGTCAGCAAGGCCCAACTCGACGAACTGACCGAGCAGGTCTCCTCGTCGGTCGCCGCGGGCGCGGTTGCGCTGACCGGTGGCGCGCCGGTCGAGGGCAAGGGCTTCTACTATCCCGCGACGGTGCTGACCAACGTCCCCGCCGACTCGAGGGCCGGTTGCGAGGAGTTGTTCGGACCGGTCGCCGTGGTGCACGTCGTCGATGACCTGCCGGCCGCGATCGCCCTGGCCAACGACACTCCGTGGGGGCTGGGCGGTTCGATCCACGCCACCGACCAGTCCGAGATCGACGCCGCGATCCAGGGCCTCGACGTGGGCATGGTGTTCGCGAACTCCATAGTCGTGTCGATGCCCGAACTGCCGTTCGGCGGCACGAAGGAGTCGGGCGTCGGTCGGGAACTCTCGATCTACGGCGTACGTGAGTTCACGAACATCAAGTCGTTCTACGTCGTTTGACCCAGTACTACTTCGACCACGCGGCATCGGCGCCGCGGCGCGACGAGGTCGCTGACGCCATGGCGCCGTTCGAGCACGGCGTCGTGGGCAATCCGTCGGGCAGTCACCGCGCGGCCCGCGCGGCCCGCCGGGCCCTGGAAGAGGCTCGCGACGAGGTCGCGGCCTTCGTCGGGGCCAAGCCGGGTGGCGTGATCTTCACCAGTGGGGGGACCGAGTCCTGCCACCTGGGAATCGCCGGCGTGGCCCACCACCACCGGCGCACGCACGAACGAACCGAGATCGTCATCTCGCGCATCGAACACCACGCGGTTTCAGACGCCGCCGAACTCATGGCGCGGGACTTCGACAACGTCAGCGTTCGCTACGTCGACGTCGACGCGCAGGGCGTCGTCGACCTCGATTCGCTCGAGGCGGTCCTGAGCGACGCCACGGCGATCGTGAGCGTGATGGCTGTGAACAACGAGACCGGGGTCCGCCAGCCCCTCGACGGCGTGAACGCCACGGCCAAGAGCCTGATACCCGGCGGCACGGTGACCCACACCGACGCCGTCGCCGCTGCGCCGTGGCTCAACCTGCCCACGGTCACCGGATCCATGGACATGATCTCGATCTGCGCGCACAAGATCGGTGGCCCCGTCAACAGCGGGGCGCTGATCCTGCGCAATGACGTCGCCCTCGACGCGCTGGTGCCCGGCGGCGGGCAGGAACGGGGACTGCGCGGGGGCACCGTCGACGTGGCCGCCGCGGTCGGGCTCGCCGCGGCCGCCCGGCTGACCCGGCGCGAACTGGCCGAGGTGAACGACCGCGTCTTCGACTTCCAGGTGAAGTTGGTGTCCGCCCTCAGCTTCCTGCCCGGTTGCTCGGTCACCGCCGCTGGCGCGCTCAAGGTTCCCGGTACCGTCCACGTGACCTTCGAGGGTCTCGCCAGCGACGAGCTCCTCTTCCTGCTCGACCAGGAGGGCGTCTGCGCGTCGGCGGCCTCGAGCTGCTCGAGTGGCGCCGGCCAGGCGAGCCACGTACTGGCCGCGATGGGGATGGGTCCCGAGCGCGCTCGGGGTTCGCTGCGACTCTCGATGGGTCCAGAAACGACCGCCGATGAGGTGGACTCGTTGATCCGTATCCTCTCAGCGGTCGTCTACCGGTTGCGCGACGAGGCGTAACTCGGCTGCGGACTGGCAGACTGGGGCGGTGAAGGTCCTCGTAGCGATGAGTGGCGGCGTCGATTCGTCGGTGGCCGCCGGCCTGTTGATCGAGCAGGGTCACGAGGTCGTCGGCGCCACGCTCAAGCTTTGGGGCGGGGTCTCGGATTCGGGATGCTGCTCGGTCGCCGACGTCGACGACGCCCGACGGGTGGCCCAGATCCTCGGGGTCGACCACCACGTCTTCAACTACTCCGAAGAGTTCGAACGTCACGTGGTGACCCCGTTCGTCGAGGGCCACGCCGCCGGACGCTCACCCAACCCCTGCATCGAGTGCAACCGTCACATCAAGTTCGACCTCCTGTTCGAGCGGGCCCGGCGCCTGGGCTTCGACGCCGTGGCGACGGGCCACCACGCACGGGTCGTGCGCCGTGACGGCGAGAGCCTGCTGGCCCGCGGGGCCGACGACCAGAAGGATCAGAGCTACGTGCTGGGCTATCTCACCGAGCGCGAACTCTCGATGCTGGTCCTGCCCATCGGAGAGATGGACAAGAGCGCGGTGCGCGCGCACGCCGAGCGGCTCGGGCTGCGCACCTGGGACAAGCCCGACAGCCAGGACGTGTGCTTCATCGAGGCCTCGAAGGGCCGTGAGGTCTTCTTGCGCCAACGCATCACGTTGACACCGGCGAAGTTGGTCGACCGGGGGTCGGGCGAGGTCGTCGGAACGACCGCCGCCGCCGAATTGATGACAGTCGGTCAGCGTCGCGGCGTGTTGCCCGGTCGAGACGGCGAGAAGCGCTACGTGGCGCGCGTCGACGTCGCGGCCCAGACGGTCGAGGTGGGTCGGCTCGAGGACGTCTTGATCACGAGGATCGGCCTCGACTCGACGAGCCTCACGTTCGCTCGCTCAGCCCCCGGGGATGGTACGCGGTTCCTCGCGCAGTGGAGCGCCCACGGGCGACCCCAGCCGGTGACCCTGCGCGAGGCCGGCGGCTGGCGGGTGGACCTCGACGCACCGGCCCGACCGGTCGCGGCCGGCCAGACGGTGGTGCTCTACCGATGGGACGATCCGACGATCGTCGAGGGCGCGGGAATAGTCTCGCCGGCGTGAACCCACTCGAGCACGCGAGGCGACTGCGCGAGGAGATCGCCCGTCACAACGTCGCGTACTACCTGCACGACGCTCCGACGATCCCCGACGCCGACTACGACGCCCTGGTCCGCGAGCTGCGCGAACTCGAGAGCAGCCACCCCGAGGTCCGAGACGAGCACTCGGTCACCTCGAAGGTGGGCGTCGAGTTGACCGGTCAGTTCAGCGAGGTGGTCCACGCCGAGCCCATGCTCAGCCTCGACAACGTCTTCGACGTGGAGGAACTCCGTGCCTGGAGTCAACGGGTGGCGAAGTCCCTGGGCGCCGACCCCGAGGAGCTCGGCTTCGTCGTCGAACCCAAGATCGACGGGCTCGCCCTGTCGATCAGTTACCTGAACGGCGTGCTCGTCCAGGCCGCCACGCGCGGCGACAGGCGAGTCGGTGAGGACGTGACCGACAACGTGCGCACCATCGCCAACGTGCCCCACGTCCTCGAGGGACCCTCCGGCGAGCGGCTGGAAGTCCGTGGCGAGGTGTATCTCGCGAACTCCGACTTCCTCGAACTGAACCGGCGACAGCGAGAGGCGGGCGAGAAGGAGTTCGCGAATCCCCGCAACGCCGCCGCCGGGAGCCTGCGCCAGAAGGACCCGCGCGTGAGCGCCCGCCGACCCCTCTCGTTCCTCGCGTACCAGTTGGTCGAGCTCGATGCGTCGTCGGGCACCGACAGCTACCTGGAGACCATCGCCCGACTGGGGCACTGGGGCTTCGCCACCGCGCGCGAGACGCAACTGTGCGTCGGGGCGACCGCCATGATCGAGCGCAGCAACTGGTTCGAAGTGCACCGACACGACTTCGGCTACCAGATCGACGGAGTCGTGATCAAGATCGACTCCCTGAGCCAGCGAGAGACGTTGGGCTCCACCAGTCGCGCGCCGCGTTGGGCGATCGCGCGCAAGCTGCCGCCCGAGGAGCGTACGACGCGCCTGCTCGCCATCGAGGTGTCGATCGGGCGCACCGGCCGGGCGACTCCGTACGCCGTGCTCGAGCCCGTGGTCGTCGCCGGGTCGACCGTTTCGATGGCGACGCTGCACAACCAGGACCAGGTGGCGTTGAAGGACGTCCGACCGGGAGACCTGGTGATCGTTCGAAAGGCCGGCGACGTGATCCCCGAGGTCGTCGCCGCGGTGGCCGAGGATTCGGTGAAGCGCGCGAGGCCCTGGAAGTTCCCGGTCGTCTGTCCCGAGTGCGGTGGACCGTTGGAGCGGGTGGGCGAGGAGAGCGACACGTACTGCGTCAACCCCGCCTGTCCGGCCCAGCAGCTCCAGCAGATCGTCCACTACGCGTCGCGGTCGGCCCTCGACATCGAGGGACTCGGTGAGCAGCGGGTCGCCCAACTGCTCGGCGAGGGGCTGGTGAGTGACGTGGCGGACCTGTTCTCGCTGCGGGTCGAGGACCTCTCCTCGTTGGAAGGATTCGGCGAACTCTCGGCGAACTCGCTCGTCAACGCGATTCAACAGGCCCGGGGGATGCCGCTCAGTCGTCTCCTCGTCGGGCTCGGGATCCGCCACGTCGGACCGGTGGCGGCGCGTGAGCTGGCCGCGGCCTTCCCCACCTACGCCGAGCTCGCCGCGGCGTCGTTGGAGGAGCTCGAAGCGGTCGAGGGAGTCGGTCCGGTCATTGCCGAGTCGGTCCACCGGTACTGCCGCGACGAGGAGAGTCGCGAGCGCATGGCGCGACTCGCCGCGGCGGGACTGGCGCTCGAAGAGCCCCGAACGGCGAGCTCCGAGGCAATGACG
>Ga0075019_10000665_pt1 | contig 19667 bp, 25 predicted proteins | sample ColStrG_CSR_2013_FD_71473 | JGI IMG/M metagenome (GOLD analysis project Ga0075019, IMG submission 71473) | Freshwater sediment microbial communities in response to fracking from Pennsylvania, USA - Cold Stream Run_MetaG_CSR_2013 | ecosystem: Environmental > Aquatic > Freshwater > Creek >...
GTCCTAGTATTTATATGTATAGGGGTATCTTAAATAATAATAAAAATATCTTTTTTATAGTTTAAAATATTTTAAGCCCCCTTAAATATAGGCCTAAGAACTACTAGTGTTACTAGCTGATATAGCTATACTGATAGTTAGTAGCGCATATACATATACTGTTACCTAACCTTACCGCTAGAGACTCAGTAACTAGTAGATAGAAGGGCAAAAACAGGCAGGGAAAAATACCCCTTGACACGCTCATGGTAAATCGTCATAATTGCCGTGCATGGCTTTTTTGCCATTCAACGGTTTTTGTTATAACTTACAAGGAATTATCATGGCTAAAGCTAAGATTATGCTACGTCCTACTATTGAAGCTAATAGTGTAGAGATAGGATTAACAGCATTACGAAAGTATAGAGATAGTACAGTATTGGACGATATTGAACTAACTAATATCAGTAACTTAATATCAGTACTAGCTAAGGAATTAATTAAGATAGAATCCGGTAGATATGGAAGCTATATTAAGCAAGGAACTAAAGCGCCAGTTAATCTAACATTAGAAGATTTTGGTGGTGATAGTAGTAGTATTAATAGCTCTAAAACTATATCTGATAAAGATAAGATAGCAGCTATGAGTGAAGAAGAATCTGCTGCATTTTGGGCAGAACAAGAAGCGGCATTGTTAGGTAGTATTAGCAATGCTATTAGTAATCCTAGTAACAATATTAAGGAGTAATATAATGCCTAGAAGATTACATATACCAAAGCGTATTGCTAGTAATGCACTAGCTAAGGAACTCTATGTAAAAGCTTTTAACTACTGTGAGTTCCATGCTAAGAATATCTATGTTACTAAGTTTGAGGAACTTAGCTTAGCTGCACAACAGAATCTAGTAATAGATAATAACGAACGTAACTTCTATAACTATCCAGAAGATACTACTACTTATCATCCTGTATCTAGTATGTCTGTAAATGAATTCATTCTATACTGTCTATTCTGTGCGGAATGTGAAGCTAACTTAGCAGTAGCTAACTTGGAGTACATATCATGATAGTAACAGTAAATCCAGCTACTGATCTGGTAACTATTGGTATCAGTATTGAGCAAGCTAAGTTATTACAGGCTGTTCTTTTTAATTACTACGTAGATTCAGGTATTAATGGAATTACTACTAGTCCTAAGTATAAATTAGTAGATGTTTTAGAAGTTGAATTGGCAGGTGCGTTAAACTCAGTATTAAAAACTAAGACCTAAACCTTAACTATCCTTACGAAAGGAACTTTATATTATGAGTCGAATACTATGCTCCCTTAGCGGAGTAGAATTTAAAGTAGAACATTTTAGTCTATATCTAACAGGTCGCCAAGTATCACATCCTATCTTTGCATTATCTTCTAAAGAACTACTAAAAGATAGATATGTAACAGCTTGGATGGAAGGAAAGAATACTGACCTTGAAAACTATCTTTACTATCTTGCGCTATTTAATAGCACTAACCTTATAGACTTCCGTATTCCAGCAATACGCAATAAATACACTGATGCTATCATAGCTCAAAATATGGATGCGCTTATCAATGTAATAGAAACTATTACTGATATGGATACTGAACAGGTGCAAGCTAAGCTAAACTTACCGCGTATCAGTATTGATGCTACTACTGCTGATCTTAGTAACTCTGATCAGTGGATAGAAGTTTGGTTAGATAATTGGAATGACTATCAGAATTCCTATAAGTCTATCAACGTGTATCAGAAACTATCACGGCAAGAATCAATACTAGAAAGACTTATTAAAGATCATACTAAGTGTGTAGATGATTATGCTGCTAGCTTAGCAAGTTGGGCTATTACTGCTGGAGAAGTTGACCCAGCATATGTATGCTACAATGAACATAATAAGCCAGAATTACTTACTAGCTATTATCGTCGTATTATTATAGCTTGTGCTAAGACTGAAGCTATCTTTGAAATTCCAGATGAAGATCTAGAAATCTTAATAGAACACTTTGAAGATAACATACATCATGGCAGTATCTATGCTAACAGCCTGATGACATTGTTACGTGCAGGTGCAGAACGTAAGCGTAACTTTTTAGATCTTGGTGATATTGATATTACTAGTAATACTTTCCGTATCTTAGACCCAGAAGCTAGTGTAGCTGATGCTAACATGATGGCTATGTTACTAACGGCGCCAACTAGTAAGCCTGTAGAAAAAGATTATCCTAATAAGTTAGCGTATATTAAAGCTAAGATGAAATGGGATAGTGCACAAGTTCACCGGAATAGTATCAATAAAAACCCTGATGATAGTAAGGAGTCTTAATCATGGCAAACGCTAAATTTGAAAATACTAGCTTCTCTAAGTTAGCTCGCTGGCAGGAAGCTATTAAAGATCACCCAATTACTAACTTAGTAAATTCTACCTCTCCGACTGAACAATTTAACTTACTACCAGATACTAACAAACCTGTAACTACTCTTACTAACACTAAGATTATAGCTAAATACGGTATCTCCAAGGCTGACTTACACTGGCATTTAACTCATATCTTCCATATGGCTCCTAAGTATATAGAAGCATGTAGCTCTTACTTCTTACTGCATTATACAGCTACTAAGTTTAAACAGCGTATGCAAGATGGTCAGATAGTAGTATCAGATGAACTCAGTACTAAGACTTATAATGTAGTGTATGATAACTGTACACCTGCATTAGTAAAGAATAGTAAGTGTGGTGTAATGTGTAGTTTTCGTAGTGCTATGCCGGAAATTGGTATTGCTTACAATTATGTAATAGTTCGCTTAGATAGTGAACATAAAGGAAAAGGAACACGCAATGCCTAAATATCTTACTTTAAAAGTTAATGCAGAAACTGTTAGTATTAACTCTAACCATATAGAATCCATTAGTATCTGTCCTACACTAACAGCAGGGGTTAATAAGTTTATTATTACTACTACTAGTAAGGCTGTATACACAGGTACATGTGAGACAGGGCATACTGCTCACTTAGCATTAATTAAGGAACTGTCATCATGACTACTAACCCAACACTAACTCCTATGCAATTACGCCTAGCAGAACTTATGGCTAAAGCTAGAGAAATGAAAGCTGCTACTAGCAAGAACTTAATAGTAACAGATGGTATGGAAATTAATCCTAAAGATGTTACGGATGCTATTAATAAAGTAGCGGAACTTAATGCTGTTAGTAACGCGGTATTACTAGGCGTAGATAAGTCAGGTAAAGTTATTAACTACAATAAAGCGCAGCAAGAATTTATGAACTTAGCAGGTACTGGAGTATCATCTATTCTTATTGGTGCTGCTGGTACTGGTAAGACTACTTGTATGCGTGGCGCTATTACTACTCTTATTCAAAAGAATATTGCAGGTGTATTAGTATCTGATGGTCATAAGTACCTTCCTAGTAATACTCCTGGGATTGTATGCGTATCATTTACTCGTCGTGCAGTAGCTAACTTACGTCGTGCTATGCCTGATGATATGAAAGCAAACTGTATGACTATTCATGCGCTATTAGAATATGAACCTGTTTACTATGATATTATTGATGAAGAAACTGGTAAGGAAACTAGCACTATGCGCTTTGAACCTACTAGATCTATTCATCGTCCACTGCCTAATAGTATTCGCACAGTAGTAATTGATGAATCTTCTATGGTATCTGTAGAACTATATAATCAGTTAGCTTCTGCACTTCCAGCTAATACACAGTTTATATTCTTAGGTGATATTCAACAGTTACCTCCAGTATTTGGTGCTGCTATCTTAGGGTATAAGATGTTAGAGCTTCCAGTAGTAGAGCTTACTGAAGTATATCGTCAGGCTTTAGAATCTCCTATTATCAGATTAGCTCATCGAATACTATCTGGTAATCCAATACCTAAAGCACAGTATACTGAGTGGAAAGTAGAAGGACAGCTAACACTACATCCTTGGAAGAAAAAGATAGCACCTGATATGGCATGTATTACTATTGCGAAATTCCTTACGGTAGCTATAGATGCTGGAGCTTATAATCCTGATGAAGATATGGTACTTATACCATTCAATAAGGCTTGTGGTACTATTGAACTAAACAAGCATATAGCACAGCATATGGCTAGAAAGCGTAACAGTGTAGTATGGGAAGTAGTAGCAGGATTTAATAAGCATTACTTTAGTATTGGTGACCGCGTACTATTTGATAAGGAAGATGCTATCATTACTGCTATTAAATCCAATGGTTCTTATAGTGGTGGTAAAGCACAACCTGAATCATTAACACTAGACTATTGGGGATTTGATGATGGTAGTAGTGCAGATAGTACTAGTAAGCATCTAGCATTTGAAAGTACTGGCGATGAAGATATTGACTTCTTACTAGCTCAGACTGTAGCTCTTGGTGGTAGTGATGATAAAGATCGTGTTAGACAAGCTAGTCATAAGATCACAGTTAAGTTACTGGAAACTGGTAGAGAGATTGAACTAGATACAGCAGCAGATATTAATGGCTTATTACTTTCTTATGCTCTTACTATTCATAAGTCTCAAGGTTCAGAGTTCCGTAAAGTATTCTTAATGCTACACTCTAGTCATAACACTATGCTACAGCGAGAACTTCTATATACTGCTGTAACTCGTGCAAGGGAAGAACTATATGTAATCTGTGAAGATGATACATTCACTAAAGGAATATTATCTCAGCGTATTAAAGGTAATACTCTATCAGAGAAAGCAGAGTTCTTTAAAGGTAAACAACTAGCTAATGAGAAACTGGTTTAGGGTAGTTAGTAACTATAAAGGTGATGCGAATACTCTTAACTAGATTAAAAATATTTCTTGACGCCGTTCTAACTATATGGCATAATGCAATCTCAGTAGTAACAGAAACACCTGAAACACCTAGTAGCAAACCCCAAGTAGTATCTTGCATTAAACAGTAATGCTAACCACTGTATTAAGAGTTAGTAACTTATCTTAAATTAGGAACTATCATGAGCGAACATAATCACAATCACGCAGCAAACGCAGTAACAGCAGCAGCTTTAATTCCAGCAGTAGCAACAACTACTACTACAGCTGAAACTGTTGAACAACATCACACTAAGATCAAAGCTAACTTTAATAACCAAGTGGATATTAAAGAAACTAAGTTTCACTTCCGTAAAGTTACTGACCCAGAAACTAAGATTGAAACTAAACGTGCTACAGTTGAGTTACCTTTGCCAGTATTATCAGTAGAAGGTATCATTGCTGTATTAGAAAAAGGCGGTAAGGAACTAGAACTGTTACAAGAAGCAGTAGCTAGTGTTATCATTGAAGTAGCACGTGAATATGTTAACGATCATTTAGAAGTTAATGCACATAACTTCCCATATGATCTGTTATCTTGGGAACGTATTGCTAACTTGCCACAAGCTGATCGTCGTGGTAATGGTATTGCTAAGGAAGTATGGGAAGACTTTGCTGCTGATTACATTGCTGTTATGCCAGCAGTTAGCAACAAGTCTAAAGAGTCTGTTGAATTGGCAGCTAAAGTATTCTTGTCTAAGTTTGCAAACTGCAAAACTAACAAGCCTGTACTTGGTCTGTTGAAAGATCAATTAGCATTGTACATTACTAACACACCTAACGGTGAACAGTTCGCAGCTTGTGTACAGTTCTTGGATACTAAGTTAGAAACTCTGTTGAACACAGATGAAACTAACTTGTTGTTGGCTCTGTAATTAGTACTGCACGTGAGTTAGACTGTACTTACGTTCGCTTAACGTGAGCGAGAAACAGTTACTTGCACTTATATTCATAGGCTAGAAGATTGAAAGACATCTGCGCTACTAGGATATAAGTGCATTTTATTAAGTGTTATACCTAGCCTATAATATTTAATAAAATCTGCATTACATACTAACTTATAATTGATTAATCCTATGGCTAAATACGACCGCATATGGCAACAACTTAAAGAGACTGGAAAGTGTACAGTTACTGTACCGATTCAACTCCAACGTAGAATTGTACGCGGTGTTATTAAAGCTAAGGATGAAGATAGCGCTTTTAAGTTACAGCAATTAACAGCAGCTAAACGTAGCAAGATCAGTTATGATTGTCAAGGTAATAGAGTTCGTTTCTTTCTCACTAATTATGTGCGTTGGGAACTAGTAGAAGTAAAGCATTTTGGAGGTAGCAAATGAAGCGCGCTATCTTACCCTATAACAGATTTAAAAGGAGCAGTACTATCATGGCTAAACATAAAGAGTTAGTTACCCTAGTAGGTGAGAATGGTGGTGAGACAGGTAAAGCTATCTTGTGGAAGTTAGACCCTATTGAGTATCCTAATATTCCAAAAGATAAACTTAATACTTGGTTCCCATTCTCACAAGTAGAAGAAATTCATAGTGATACTATTGTAGTATCTCGTTGGATTTTGGAAGCTAAAGAGTTGTACAAGTCATTGTATTCCACAGAGGAGTAGTAATCATGAGTGCAGTTAACGATGCTAACACAGCTAGACTACTAGCATTAGCTAGATTAAAAAAACAAGTAGGAGATAATAGTAATGTCAATACACCTGCTGCCACTGTTGTTCATAGCACTAATAGTACCAACACTGATGTTTCCCAAGAACCTACTAGACAGCATCTGGTTCAAGCTAGCAGCCCTATCGCTAGTACTCTTACTAATAGCAGTGCTATGGCAGCTACACAATCTCTCGTTGCTAATGCAGCAGTAGCTACTAGCGCGGAACCTGTAGTAAATAGTGCGCCTACTAAGATTGATACATACGTACTCAATGAAGCTATCGCACAGCTTAACAATGCGTTGCTAACTTCCCATCCTTCTATGCCAGTATTACTGCGCACCATACACAAACAATTACGTGATGACCCTGAATTAGTTACTATCTTATCTGAGGAAGAACTTGGTATTATAGTTAACTCACTTAAGAAACAAACTAACACTGAGATAGTTGCATCAGTAGTTAAAGGTAGTAAAGCTACTGGTAAGAAGAAGCCACTTACTCTAGATATGTTCTAATAACAGGAGAACGCTATGTCCGATAATGATGACACTGCTAAGAAACTTAATGAACCTCAGCATCTTTGGACTGGCGACTTCCTAGATAGCAGACTTACTTTAGTAGGTATGAGAATACAGCCAGTAGATTATCGTATTACCTTTGTACTTAATAGTAAAGCTAATGATATTACTTATGAAGGTACTATGACTATGCACTTAGCTGACTTTAATTCTTCTGATGAACTAATCAATGCAGCTATTAAAACTGTGGAACAGCATTACATTGCTAGAGTAGCAGAACTATTAGCTGAGGAAGTTAGGAATGGACAACTCCCACATTAAGTTATCACTGTTTGAATTGATATATACTAGAGCTATTAAGTCTAGGCTAAACCTATATGAGTTTAACTTACTTACTAACTTCCTAGATTGTACAGCTATTCACTATCTTCCATCTGAGAAGCGAGCAATAGCTACTAACTTATATCATGCACTACCAATTCCAACAGGTTACAATACAGCACATAGACAAGCAGACTTGTTACTAATAGCCTTATATCATCTAGATCAGAACGCACAAGAGAGAGTAGCATGGAAACTACAGTCATTGAAACAAAAGAGATAGACCCAAGGATTAAGCTACTGAGTTACTCTAGCTTACTAACCTTACACACTTGCCCACGTAAGTATCAGCTATACAGACTTAAAGCTACTGATGATGTTAGTTCTCCACTAGCGGAAAGTAATCAGAACCTTACATTTGCATTTGGTCATGTAGTTGGAGATGGTGTACAGCGATTGATGGCAGGACAATCTGAGGATAGTGTTATCTTCCAGATGTTCTTAGACTTTCATGCTGACTTAGCTGACTTCAATGAGAAACAGAATAAGAGTTTCTATCTAGCTGTAGCTGCTGTGCAGAAGTTTGCTAACATGAGACAGTTTGGATTCCTAGATGACTATGAAGTCATGATGTACAATGGTAAGCCAGCATGTGAACTATCTTTTACTATCAGCTTTCCTGATGGCTTTAAGATGCGTGGCTCTGTTGACGTAGTACTGCAACATAAAACTAGTGGTAAGGTAATGATCTTAGAACTTAAGACATCATCAACTACTAATCTTAATCCAACTACATATAAAAATAGTGCTCAAGGTATTGGCTATAGTGTTATCTTAGATGTTATCTGTCCTGATATTACTAGCTATGATGTGCTGTACTTAGTGTACCTAACTAAAGATATGAACTATGAACAACTCACATTTCCCAAGACTTACTTACAAAGAGCAACTTGGATTCAAGAACTCTTACTTGATATTGAAACGATTAAGTTATATGAATCTGTTGGTGTGTATCCTATGCGTGGTGAATCTTGTAATAGCTTTTTCAGAGACTGCGAGTATCTTAATCAATGTACTCTGTCTACTAAGCTCATTACTACACGTTATATTCCTGAAGATCATGCAGACAATAAGGTCTACGATATCCAACTCACTCTGATGGATTTGATTAACAGGCAGATGATTGGTACTAGTAGCGCGGATAGTAGCGCGGAAATGGCAGTTAGTAGTGAGAGTGAATTAAGTTCCTTAACCTATGATGACAGTGGAGATATTAAGTTATGATTCGCAATAACAAGAAACTAAAAGAACTGGCTAAACCTTGCAGTGAGTTACAAACTCTAGCACAGAAAGAAAACTATGCCTTGTTTCAGCTTAAAGGTATGTTAGGGCAGTTAGTTCATATAAATAAAGTTACACAGACTAGTAGTTTAAAGTTAGCTATACAGCAGAGAATTAATTTTATCAAGGAAGTTCAACAGTTTAGAAAGGCAGTAAGAGATCATGAAACTAAATCAAAAAAGAGCAAGCGTAACTAAACGAGTTCTAGTCTATGGTGCAAGTAAGACTGGTAAGACAGAACTTGTTGGCAAGCTAGCAGAACATTACAAGTTACTGTGGTTTGATAACGAACAAGGTTGGAGTACATTACTTAAACTACCAGATGATTGGCAGTCACGTATTGATATTATCTCTGTTCCAGATTCTAAAGTATTTCCTATTGCTGTAGAGACTTGGCTTAAAGTTATTAAAGGAACTAAGACTAGTATCTGTGTGCAGCATGGTAAAGTATCTTGTGCGTTATGTGCTAAGAACAATGAGCCTGTAGATACAGTATGTCTAGATGAAGTAGGACTAGATACTATTGTAGTATTTGATTCTCTTACCCAGCTTACTAATAGTATGATCTCTCATATTACTAAAGATAAGCCAGATGATTATAAGTTACAGCTTGATGATTGGGGTAACTTAAAGTTCTTAATGGATAAGTTCTTATCTCAAGTACAGGCAGCAGGTTATAATATTGTTTGTATCACGCATGAAGAAATGGTACAGATGGAAGATGGTAAGCAACGTATTGTTCCTAGTTCTGGTTCTGCTAAGTCATCTATGTTTACAGCTAAGTACTTTGATGAAGTTGTATACACTGAGATGATTAATAAAAAGCATCGGGCTGGTAGTAGTACTAACTACTCAATGCAAGCAGTAACTGGTAGTCGTAGTGGTGTAGTTATGGAGAAACAAGAAGTACCTACACTGTTAGATATATTTACTAGCTGGAAAGACTCTGATGTAGTTAGCAATGTTAGCAGTGAGGTTTCAATTAATACAGGAACTCCAGTAACTATTACTAACGTACCTCCTGTTACTAGCACACCTACAGTTCCTGAGTTAACTCCAGCACAGCAAGCATTGCTTAATCTTAGACTTAAACGTAATTAGAAAGGTATATCATGAGTATAGCTAACGTACCTGCAGAAACTATATATGTATCTTTATTCATAGGTGGCAGCATGTCATTAGTTATAATCATGATAGCCTATCTATTTGTAGAGCGTATGTATAGACTCTATAGAGACTGGAAAGATATGCAGCCAGTTAAGCGGAAACTTCCACAAGTTCCAAAACATAAACTTACTTTTAAATAAGAAAGGTTAAACAATGGCTAAGAATCAAGAGCAGCCAAAACTATATGCTAAGCCTATGACACAGGTTTTCTATCAGTTAGGTATGTACACTCCTCCAATGTTATTTGCTCCTAGCTATCTTACTAGAGCATTGCATCTTGGAGAAGCTGATAATAATAGTGTCTTTAAAAACAGTATCTTTAAAATTGAAGGAGTAGAGTAATGAGCAATAATAGTGTCAGACCTTATCGTGTAGGTGCATGGCAATACGCTAGCTATGAGGAATATCACGACGCAGTAATTAGTGGGCAACATGCTAATAACATGGCACTTGCATCTGCTATTAATAAGTCACTACCTGAGATTATTAATACTGTTAGCCCACAACATCAGCAACCTAAGCGTAGACTAGATGATGTTGCACAAGAAGTTAAGCAACAGTTAGATACACATCTCAGTGAGATGGAAGCTAAGATAGATAAAGCTCATCTAACAGAAACCTTTCATCCGTTACCAACAGAAAATAAAACGATTGACAAGTCAGTAGGTTTAAAGTATGATTCAGATAAACCTCAGATGCAACTTCTATCTAGTATTGCAATAGCAGAGTTATCTAAAGTACTTACATTTGGCGCACATAAGTATGCAGCACATAACTGGCGTAATGGTATTAGTAGTACTAGATTATTAGGTGCTGCGTTACGTCATATCTTTGCCTACTTAGGTGGTCAAACTAATGACCCAGAAACAGGTCTGTCACATATTGCACATGCTATGTGTTGCTGTATGTTTATATTAGAATTAAATATTACTATGCCTGGCACTGATGATAGGTATGGTATATTAAATACTAATAGGTATGGTAGTAATCCCAGCAGTAGTAAGTAGTCCCAGTAGTACCCGTAGTAAAAGCGTTTCATAACCGTACATTTTGTACACATTAATCTTTATCTCTTTTATAGAAAGTAATATATCATGTCAACAGTAAACACATCCAGTATTGATTCCTTGTTAGATGCTACCTTAGATGACTTAGCAGATATTCCAGAGTTTAAGCCGTTCCCTATTGGCGCTCATTCAGTTAAGATTGCATTTGATTATAAAGAAGTTAACGGTACAGCAGCAGTTGAGTTAGCATTGACAGCCGTAGCAACAGTTGAGTTAGCAACTCCAACAGATACTCCAATTACAGCGGGTGATACTACCAATGTATTATTCTTGTTGAAAAAGAAAGATGGCAGCGATAACGAGTTAGCTCAAGGTCAGTTGAAAGAATTGTTAAAACCGTTAGCAGCTCACTTCGGAACTACTAGCCCACGTGCAACAATGGCAGCAGCTAATGGTGCGGAAGTCGTAGTCATTACAGATATTCGTGAAGATAAGCGTGACCCACAAAATGTCAAACAGTACACAAGTATTAAGCAACTCACTGTATTGTAAGCTAGTAAGCTAGTAAGCTGTAATTACTTTTAAGTTGTAAATCCAAATATCCTATTCAGTCGGTAGCTTATACTTAGTACCTACTGTTTAGGATATTTCAGTTTAAGGACTTAATATTTGGAGAACCTAATGGCACATCAGAAGTTAGTATTCTGGGGAACACCAGAAGATAAGAACTACTTACCAATGTTAAAACCTATGGTAGGCTTAGCAGAAGTATTCGTAAAGCTAGATGAAGTATTAGTATTAAGTCAGGTAACTAGCTACTGCAAGCAACGTGGTATTACAGGTGTAATTAGTAACCGCAAAGATCTATTACTTAAACTTCTTGCAGCTTATGGTAACCCGAAAAATTCCTGTAGCTTAGATAATTATACAGGTTCCTATTTTACATATGATGGACTAGAGTTTGTATTTGTAAATCCTTTAGAGCATCTAGTACGTGTATCCTATGGTAGCTTTCTTACTCGCAGATACATTAGCAAGTTAGTATATCCTGAGAGTTGGACTGAACAACCAGAATTTAATTGGGAGCTATTAACTCCTACTAACTATGAACAAATATTCAACCAATTTAAATCCGCTACTTTTATTACTGTTGACATTGAAACTGTGCAGGAAGATCTACGTATCACGTGTATTGGATATACTGCTGTGTGGGTTAACACTGATAGCAATACTGTTAATATGTACACTGTGGTACTTCCCATAGAAGATATGTTTGCAGTTAGTATCATGCGTAAGTTTAACTCAGAACTTAAAGCACCTAAAGCATTACAGAATGGTAAGTATGATTGTCTTTACTTAGCTCGCTATAGCGCACCTCTGTATAACTATCTATATGATACAGCTAATATGATGCATTGCTGGTATTCAGAACTTCCTAAAGACTTATCATTCTTAAATAGTTTCTTTGTTCGTAGAGCTATGTACTGGAAAGACTTAGCACAAACTACTGATAAGATGGAATACTATAAGTACAATGCGCTGGATAATCATGCTACTGCTATGGTTGTAATCTCTTGGTTATTACAAGCTCCTCAGTGGGCGAAAGCTAATTACTTACAGGAGTTCCCACTAACATTCCCTTGTCATATGTCAGAACTTATAGGACTGAAACGGGATATGGCAGCATTAGAAGTTGCAAAAGCTCATTATGATACTGTGATTGAGAAAGATAATATTCTCCTGTCTAAGATGGTAGGAACTTATCCAGCTATCTACAATGTTAATAGTGCTCCACAGAATGCGGCATTAAGAAAGATACTTGGCTGTGGTGATATACCATCTAGTGATGAAGTACACCTTAAGAAAATTGGTAATCGTCATCCACTTAATAAGCGAATAGTAAATAAAATTCTAGATCTACGTGGAACTAGAAAGCTAGTATCTACTTATCTTACTACAGGTGAGAAAGCTAAAGAATTAAAGGGTCGTATATTATACTCACTTAATCCACACAATACAGATACAGCACGATTAGCTTCTAAGGAATCTGCTTTCTGGTGTGGACTTAATATTCAGAATGTTCCACGCGGTAAAGAAGTTAAGCAGACTATTGTAGCTGATAATGATTTTGTACTTGTAGAATGCGATAGTGCTCAAGCTGAATCTAGAGACACTGCATATGCTAGTGGAGATAGTAATTATATAGATGCTGTTAGTGGTGAAGATGACTTTCATTCTCGTAATGCTAGTGCTTTCTTCGGTGTACCTTATGCAGAGATCTATGATAATACTGCTGGTAAGACATTGAACAAACCTCTAAGACAGTTAGCTAAACCAGTTAATCATGGAGCTAACTATCTTATGGGATGGTCAGTACTTATTGATAGTATGGGAGAAGATATGGTTTGGGAAGCTAAACGATTGCTACAACTTCCTAGACATTGGGGACTACGGGAAGTATCTGAATACTTACTATCCGTATTTCACAAGACATATCCGACACTAAGTAGTACATACTATCCGGCAGTAGTTGCGGAAGTTATGAAAACTAAAATGCTAGTTTCTCATGACAAGATGTACAAGCCTAAAGTTTATGATATAGAACCTATCTTTCCAACTCAGGAAGAATATGATGCTATGCCATTAACAGGCTGGACTAGATATTGCTTTGGTAATCCCAGAGATAATAAGCTAGATAAGAATGGTTATGTTGCACACGTTTCACAAAACAAAAATGCTATGCGATTGAATATAGCTTACCTACGTGTATTCTATGAGATAGCAATTAATCCCAAGTATGCTAAACACTTCAAGCTATGCGCTCAAATCCACGACTCTATACTTTTCCAACATCGTATAGGTCATGAGTATTTGCAGGGTATGGTAAGAGAGAGAATGGAAGTACCAGTAACTATTTGTGGGGCTGATAACATTATTCGTACTTATGTTGTTCCTGCTGATATTAAATCTGGTAAAGATAATATGGGAGCTTACCGTTGGAGCGAAACGGAATAGCAGTTAGTAGGCAAACATTATAATAATAGGAATCTTATGGATAGTCTAACTAATTCACAAGATAATTTTATAACACAGTATCTAGACTATATAGGTTATGTTGAAACTCCCACAATATATAATAGATGGAGCTGTCTTAGTATGTTAGGTGCTTTACTAGGACGGCAGTATCAATTAGAGTTCGGGCATTTTAATATTAATCCTAATCAGTATGTGATGCTAATAGGAACCAGTGGTGCAAGAAAAAGTACAGCAATTAAAGTAAGTAAGAAAATTCTAAGCATGACAGGTTACGATACAATCAGTGCGGATAAAAGTAGTAAAGAGAAGTTTATGTTAGACTTAGCAGGAATAGATACAGAGGGCGATGGTAACAGTAAAAACGCGGACAGTATGTTAGATAACAATCTATGGGGAGATGATGATAATAACAGTGATGCTAGTGAGATGTATATTGCTTGTGATGAATTCAATGACTTTATTGGAAACGGTAATCTGGAGTTCATATCACTTCTGGGTAATCTATGGGATTTTGAGGGAGTGTTTAAGAATAGGATTAAGAATGGTAAGAGTGTTAATATCAACAATCCTACTGTCAATATTCTTGGAGGTAATACACCTACTAACTTTGTTCGTGCGTTCCCTACTGACACATTAGGTCAAGGTTTCTTTGGTAGATTATTACTTATATATGGTGAGCCAACAGGAAGAAAGATAACATTTCCAGTAGCTCCTACAGCAGAGGCAACAGCTAATATAGTACAGTCTCTTATGATGGTTAAGCAATACGCAGTTGGTAAGACACAGTTAAGTGCGAAAGTTAAGTTATTAATAGATAAGATATATAAGACTTGGGGCGGCATTGATGACATTAGGTTTGAAAGTTATGCAACTCGTAGACTTACTCATATGTTAAAGCTCTGTTTAATTATAAGTGCCAGTAACTTTAGAAACTTTATTACAGAAGAAGATGTAGTTATAGCTAACACAGTTCTCACTCACACAGAAAATCTTATGCCTAAAGCTCTCGGTGAATTTGGTAAAAGTAGAAACAGCGACATTACTCACAAGGTTATGAGTATCTTAAACAATGCAACATACGCTATGCCATTGAAAGACATTTGGGAAATAGTTCATAATGATATGGATAAGTTAAATGATCTAGCTGAAATGGTTAGGAACTTAGTAGCAGCAAATAAAGTATTAACAGTTGGTGGTGGCTTTCTACCTAATAAGAAAGTAATTGAAGAGGTGTCTAGTGATATACTAGATTATAGTTGTTTAACGCAAGAAGAAAGAAACATGGTGAAATGATGAATGGAACAACAGTTAAGCATATATCTCATGCTATTCAAGTTATGATTGATCTAGAAACTACAGGACTTAAACCAGGTTGTAGTATTGTACAGTTGGCCGCAGTAGCTTGTAAAGAGTTTGATGTATTAGACGATTGGTTCTTTAACGTAAAGATTAGTACATCTAGTAATGCAACGTATGGACTTACTCCTGAACATGGTACATTAGCTTGGTGGCAGTTACAAGATGCTAAAGTTCGTGAAGATGTATTCTCTGGTAATGAAGATTTGTATGAAGCTCTATTACAGTTCAATCAGTATATTAAAGCTATGCGAGAAAAGAATCCAACTCGTAAGATAGTGTTCTGGGCTAAGCCAGCAAGATTTGATTTCCCAATATTAGAAGCAGCGTATGTAGCTTGTAACTTACCGTTACCGTATACACATCGTGATGTTATGGATGCTCGTACAGTGTTTAAGTTATATGAAAGTACAGTACCAGAAGTGGAATTTAAAAGCAGCCAGCACAATGCTTTCGATGATGCATTAAATCAGGCTATTCATCTTAATAGTATTTTACAGGTATTCAGTCATGGACATTAGCGGAAAACTTATAGTAACTAAGGAAACTGAAGAAGAACAGTTACGTAGAGAAGTTAAAAATCTTACAGGAACTCGTTGGGTTCACGTGAATATATTTCCTCAGTCGTTTATTAATCTTAACTTAGAATGTGCGAATCATCCTGTACTTATGGAACGGTTAGCTAATCATCCTATGGGAGAGTGGGAAGTAAAGTTAGCAGAGATTGCTAATTATTGTCAGGTAATATTAGATGGTCAGTATATGCCAGAAGATATTGAAAACATCTGCAATATATTGTATAAGAAGTTAATTCTTAAAAGACCTAAGACAGATGCTATTATAGTTATTCGGTCAGGTATGTAGTTTTTTATTTAACTTGGAGAACGTAATGAAGATTAATGAATATGCAAAATTAGCTAAACGTACAGCTAAAGACATGGGCACAGAACAACTTAATTTATTTCACGGCGCATTAGGTATTGCTGGTGAAGCAGGTGAGTTATGTGACGCTATTCAAAAATCAGAAATTTATAATAAGCCACGTGATGTAGATAATATTGTTGAAGAGTTAGGGGACTTACTTTGGTATATTATTCTAGTAGCTGATACAATTAAAATAGATTTAGATGATATTATGGCAGCTAATATTGCTAAGTTAGCAGTTCGTTATCCTGATAAATATTCAGATCAGTTAGCAGCTTTACGATTAGATAAATCGGAATAAAAAAAATACCCCTCTAGCTATAATGGCTATTGGGGTATTTTTACGTCTATTGCTTTTACAGCTTACTAGTTCTAACTAACTACCTACTAATTCTGACTCTGGATATTACTTACTGCATTTGTACTACCCATACCAGTACTAATCATTCCACCAGTACTAGCTGCTTGACCAGAACTCATAGGGTCTGTACCTCCCATGATTGTCTGCATCCTTTGATTAAACGGATTACTTAAAACCTGATTAATCTTAGCAGCAGCACTAGTGTTAGCTGACTTCATTGTGTTCATCATCAGCTGATTAAAGTTTTGTTGCTTACCTCCTAATGCTGCATACTTAGCAGTGAACTGACTTAGACTAGCTTCATCTGTTTGCTGTCCTTGAATCTGCGTAGTCTTAATAGTATCAATAAGATTCTGCATATCTACTTTCTGAGCAGCTTCATAAGATTGAATCCTATAAGCTGTATCATTAATAATAGATTCATCAAGTGGCTTAGCACCAGCAAGTCGAGATAGTGTAGCTAAACTAAGCAAGTCATTACTACCAATAATAGTACCTTTAGATGTAGTACTAAAAGCTACTCCATTACCAGTAGTAGTTTGCAATGTCTGAGCTAGTCCTGCTAATGGGCGGCTTACTCCATTATGTTCCAGACCTTGCAGAACTGATTCCCACACATTGCCACCACCAGCTACTTTACCAAGTGTATCATACAGACTACCAATTAACTTACTATATGCAGCTACGGTAGGAATGTCTTCAATCTTAGTAGGTAATATACTTACGCTTCTAGGATTAATTTCACCACGAGAGTACATATTAGTTTGTAAAATATTACTTGGCACACCATACATTAGGAAGTCACCAGCAGTCTTACCCAAGATACCTTGTGCAGCAGCATACATATCTGTATGATTCTTATTACCAGACATGTTACCAACTACATGGTCATTAATAGCTTGGAACAATGGCTCACCTTGCAAACCATACATAGTTCCCTGTAAGCCTAATAATGTAGCAGTATCTTTACCAGCGCCTTCACCAATGTATTTAAACATCTGCTGCATCATATTAAACTGATAGCCTTGGAACAATCCTAATGCTTGACCTACTGGCCCTTGAAAAGCTAATGGTCGTTGACTAGCAGTACTAACTCCATCAACTTGATTAACTAAAGTATTCCGATAAGCCTGTGCTTCAGCAGAAGTTAATAGTCCAGCTTCCTCACCTAAGTCAGTAAGTTGTTTACCACAATGCCAAGATACAAATCTATTCATTTCATCTAACATTGTAGTACCAGATAATTTCTTACCTAACTCAAGTGCCTTAGCCATAGTAAATGCATCTTGTGTAGCATCTCCTAACTCAGCATCTGCTTCAGTACCTTTAAGTGTAAGACGCTTCATAACATCTTGTACACCAGATAGTACATTACTATGAACAGCACCTTCTGCTCTAGCTTGTTGCATTAGTGGGCCATCTTGTCCAATAGTATCTGTAATATCTTTCCACCATGCTTGATACGCATTAGCCTGTAACTTAGCAGGACTTAACATCAACGCACCTTCACCAGCACTAGCATCAACTCCAGGTACTGCTATCTTACCAAGATCAGCTAACTTACCAGCAATGCTAGCATCTCCATTCTCAAGTCCAGTAATAAGATTACCGAATACACTAGAGCGCAAAATTACAGAACCTAACGCTCGATGTAATCCTGAGATAGCATCAAGACCCATAACGCAATTAATAAGAATGCCGTTACTAGCCCGTACAAAACTACTGAGCGCACCTTTAGTTGCGGTGTGATTAATAAGAGCATCGCTAGCAGCGTTACTGTAAGCTGTATCAATACCAAACTTTTGTAAAGTATCATTAATTCTATCCATATCAGCTGGAGATTTAGCATCCTGCCATAAGCTAGATACAGTATCATATGCTTTACTTACTGCTTGATCTATAACACGGTTAGCATTTTGAAGTAACGGATACTTACTAGTATTACTAATATCTAAAGCTGATTTAATAAAGTCAGTGTATGGATTACTAAAGTCTTTAGAACCTGTACCAATACCAGAAGTTACACCAAACTTACTTTCAGAAAGATTCTGCATCTGTTCAGCTTGGCTCTCTAAGAAATCAAATTGTGGTTGATACTTAAGACGAACTAAGTTAGTAGCTGCTACATCATCTGCACGTAAGTGCTGTTGCATAATGTCATTGATAATCTTTTGTGGGTCTGTCTTAGTAAAGTAATTACTAGCTACACCATTAGACTTTAATTGGCTATCAATGTAGTTACTATTAAGACTCTGATCGTAACTGTATTCACCTTGAGCTTTAAAGAAGTCTTCAGTCTCACCTTTACGAATAACACTTAGTGTACCATCTGTAGGAACAAGACTAGTTAACTTTTGCAAGTTCTCAGCACTATCAGCATAGATCATACTAGTATGACCAGAACCAGTAACCGCACTATCTTTAACAAACGCTATATGTGTATAGTCATTAGGATTAGGACGGATAGGAGCAAAGATAGGATTCTGAGGCAAGCTAGGTTCATAACTATTAAGATGCACTGTATTAGTTTTACCTAACACTGCATTAGCTTCATTAGTCATCATCAAGCGATCATAGTCTCGTGAGCTATGCGCTGTAATAGCATCCCAAGTTTCTTGATTCTGCACTGGCATTGATATTGGAGTACCTTGTTCTAGTACTGGAATATCATATGTCTTGCCACTACCAGAAGCTACAGCATCATAGTAGTCTGCATACTTTTTAGCTATCAGATTATTGCCGCCACCTTTAATGTAACCTTTAGTATCTTGCACATACTGTTCAGCTGTATTAGCAATCTTATTACTTAGCACATCAAACTCAATAGCAGCTTCTTGATTAGAACCAAGTTTAAGTAATGCAGAATTAAGTGCATCTTCACTAGCTTTAGTAAATAGTTGACGCAATGGTCTAGTTACATTAGCTCCTACTTGTTGAACTAATGAACCTAAACTACCTACTGCGCCTGATTGAAAACTAAATAATCCTGGACTTGCATCAGACAGTTTAGCATTCATTAATGCGCTATCATCAATAGTAGGACAAGCATTAAAGATCTTATCTCCCATATTCTTCATAGCTACATTATCAGCAGCTTGTTGAAATAGAA
>Ga0075019_10000666_pt1 | contig 19658 bp, 21 predicted proteins | sample ColStrG_CSR_2013_FD_71473 | JGI IMG/M metagenome (GOLD analysis project Ga0075019, IMG submission 71473) | Freshwater sediment microbial communities in response to fracking from Pennsylvania, USA - Cold Stream Run_MetaG_CSR_2013 | ecosystem: Environmental > Aquatic > Freshwater > Creek >...
CTATCAAATATGCCGGCGGTCCGAGCAGCTTCGACAGTATCACGAAATGCTGATGCAACTTCTTTGTCGCCACCAGAAAGTTTGATAAATTCCTCTTGAATAGATTGGTTAGTCTGCAACTTAGTTGCATTAAGTTTCATCTGACCAAAGCGAGTAGGTTGCTCTGGTAAGTTGTCAAGTGTTTCATACAACTTAATAATACGATCGCCAGACTTTAGCTGACTCAATCCTTGCAAACCAAATGCTTCTGACGACTTACTATCAAGATCGAGATCTCTTACACCTTTGGCAACTTTAGAATAAATACCAGCGCCAGCAATGACACCGCCGAATAAACCAAATCCTTTTGCACTATCAAGGACATCATTAACATCATCTTTGATTGTGTTATCATCAGTAAGTGGAGATGCGTGCATTGTAGCAAGTGTAGCAGTTTGATATACTGCACCTTGTAATGCTTCATCTCCAGCTTTAGCAAGAACACCTTTAATAAGATTTGCTTTTGATATACCAAACAAACTGCTACCAGCAGCATTCTCTGCAGCATCTACTGTAGCAGATGCAAGTGCTTTATCACTAACAGATGACATCAATCCAGTAATGTTAGCAGCAGTATCCCCAAGTTTGCCAGCTTGCACAAGTTTGAGTGCTTTAATACCAAGCATACCAGGAAGCAGAGAACCAGCAAGTAAACCAGCCCCTTCCACTACACCAGAGTTGTTATTGTAATAGTTAGTGATATCACTGTCTTTACCAAACTCATCTTCGATAGTAACTTTTTGTTGGTCGGCGCCGAAAAAATTAGCTACTTCGACGCCTGTATTAATAAAAGCATTTGCTGCCGCTGCAACTGTAAGAGGCGCAAATTTAGTAGGAATATCATACAGTCGATCAGAAAATGATCTATCACCTTGTTGCAAACCAGCAACTTCTGCACTAGTTTGCAACGAAGATTGTGTATTAGTTGGAACAGATGTTGTCAGAAAATTTTGAGCTGATACATCTTGTTGAGTAGGTGTAGCAATTTGCTGGTTATCAGTAGTTGAGCCGCTCATGGCATCAAACCTTTGAGTGCGTTGTTAATATCACCAACAGGAGCTTCAACAGATTGGAGTGTCAATTTTTTCATGACATCTCTAATGTCAATCATATTTACACTAGCTCTATTACCAGTTGGAGTTTTGTATTGCATCATATATTGCTGGGGTCTTGGAATATTGAAGATTGCTTGAGCGCCAGCAATATTTGTTTCTTCTAGAAATTTCTTACTAAGATCAACAATAGCATTAGCAGCTTGATTGACATCAAGTTTACCAGTCTTCATTAACTGTGTAGCAGTATTCATAATCATATCACCATCAACTGCTCTGTTAGATGGCTTACCATCCGGTCCCACAGTAAATCCTTCAAATGCATTAGCAATAGGATTAGTAGCGCCAAATTTTTTAAATGATATATCTGCTGACAGTGTAGGAAAGAACAAATTATTAGGTGTTACATTTGTAGTTTCTCTACTGATGAAATCATTGGTAGCTTTCAATGCTAAGCCATCAAGTTCATTCTCTTTAATTTTACCTTGAGCAAAATTAGGAGAATTTCTAATTGCATCTTTTTGTGCTTGAAATACAGCATCAAGTCTATCAAATGTATATTGATATCCTGGAGCAGCTTTATTAAGCGGAATGCCAGATGATTTAAGAAGTCGATAAGAATCAGCAGGACTCTGCCCAAATGCATTGCTACTAGAAAGATTATCGACAAGTGCACCACGAGCAGCTTGTGCTACTGGGTTAAGTTTATCAACACTAGCAATAGGTTGCTGACCAAGCAATGTCTGCAACCCATTAACACGAGTTAACTGATCCTGTTTACTATTATTTTCAAATGTAGTTTTAGCAATAAGTTGTTGCTCTTCACTTGTTTTTAACTTGATGTATTTAGTATTTTCTTCGTAGTAACCAGACCGAGCAATTTCTGCACGCTGTTGAATTGGAGCCATTGCTTGTTTTAATTGCAAGTCAGCTTGTGCAATACCAAGATTAGCTTGCGACACTGCAAGTTGACCAGCGCCAAGCGCAATTTGTAGAGATTGTTTGATAGGTTCAACAGCTTGTGCAGCAGCATTAGCAAGATCTTTTTGCGCAGTCAATGCAGTAGTTTGTGCAGTATCTTTCAATACAACAGCATTATCTGCAACACTATAATTTTTCAACGCTTCATTTTGAGCAGCAACATCACCAGTCAACAACATGATCTGATCATGCGCATCTTCTTGCTGACCAAGTGCATATGGAATTTTAATGATATGGTTGACAAGATACTCACCAGGATTATCAAAAAACCCAACGTTTCTCATGTCAGTAATTTGATTACCAAGTGTAGTATCTTTAATTACATTATCTCTAATAGCTGCAACTTGAGCAATACGTTCTGGTGAATTTGGATCCATACCAAGTGCAGCAGTAGTAGCTTTATCATACTGCTGCACTTGACCAGCTTGCTGACCTTTCAATGTATCAAGTTGAGCTTGTGCACCACCAGCTTGCATAATCGCTGCGGATTGTGTTTTGCCAAGAGTATTGGCTGCATTAGCAATGTCAGCAGGATTAGTAGTTGGAGACATACCAATATTAGCAAGAAAATTCTTTACACCAGATGCCATAGTGGCACCAATGTTTTGCACAAAACTATTATGATCAGCTTGTGCACCAGACAATGCAGCTTCTGTATCTACAACATTACCACCAGTAACCTGCTGCACCATGGGTGTAATGGCAGATACTGCTGGTGAATAAACTGGAGCTTCCCCTTGATCAGCCATGTTGTTTTGCTCCAGCAAGATCTGTAGCAGTAATATGATGCAACCAATAGTAGATAGAAGTTGGTGTGCAGATTGTAGCAATCAATGCTTTGGCGCCGAAATTTTTAATACTACGATTGCCGCATACATAAGAAGTTCTGGCGCCAAACAAGTTAAGCACACCACGAGCAACTCTAGAGTTTGGATTAGCTTTAATGTATTCAAGCACTGGCCTGGCTACAGCACGATAACCTTCCTGCATATACCAAGGCAATGCATTAAACTGTTTACCTGCTTTAGCATATTTATACAGCGACAATTTACCAGTCTGATACATCCATGTGCAGATGATAGACCCACTAGTGCTGGATTTACTAGACTGAGTAGCAGTAGCTTGTGCATTGGATTGAGTATCAGTGCTAGCAGCGCTAGAAAATGTCTGATTAGAAACAGTATTGTTTTTAGTTTCCTGTGTAGCAGTAGCAGCTAGCAAACTGTTACCAATACCAGATGCAATCTGTTCTTGCTGTGTTTGATATCCAAGAATTGCACTAGCAGCATCTGCAGCAGCGCGAGAATAAATATCATTGTTCTGAGAGGTAGCAGCAGAGCTATTGTAAACACCTGCTTGTGCCTGATTACCAAACACAACTTTCATGGCATCTCCAGCTTGCTGAAGAATACCAGTAAGCAATCCTTGTGTTTTACTTTGATCAGTGCTGTTAGCAATAGCAGTATTAGCAAGCTGTTTAAGCATTGCAATAACGGCAGGATCTGCGCTATTAGAAACAGTAGTATCAGAACTAGTAGTTGTATTATCAGAACTAGTAGTATTGACATTAGATATAACACTACTACTAGAGTTGCTACTACTATTAGTTAGTGTATTGGTAGTGCTGCCGCCAAGATATTCTGCAAGTCCAACAGCGGTATTAAGAACTGATGTTGCTGCGCTATACGGGTCACTTGTAGCCATAACATACCTCCTATTTGCCTATATTGATTGAAGAACTACTAGGTAGTTTACCAAGTTGGATAGCATGAAGCAAACTCCAGATAACTGTAATAGCTGCTCCAACTTTAGCCAACCAAATTAATGTACGTCCAGACCAACTAGTAAATGACATAAACCACTGAGAAGCTCTCTTGCCATTTCTAACCCATTCAAGTATCTCAGCAACATCTTCTTGTAATTGGAGTAGTTCTGCATTGTGAGGGCATAGAATGAAATCTTTTACATCATCTTTATTGTCATTAGATAAAGGCATAGTAATATCCTAGTGCTGTATTTGGTTACCTGTCCAAAAACGTAAAACTGTTGATGATATTGCAATACCTAGAGATTGCTGTAAATTACCAGACGCTGTTGGTGGAATGGTTGTATAGTTTCCAGACGTAGTAGAAAGATAGTATCTACTGCCAGTAACAAGGCCAGTAAGATAACTATTAACACCATCAGAAAGAATAACTTCACCAATACCGCCAGCAACAATTCCATTTGGTTGGCTGCAAAATCCATCACACTGTTTTGTATTATCAGTAGCATTAGCATTCTGAACAAACAGTGATCCCGCTGATGCAAATAAATTAATAGCAGATCCTTGATTAATATTCTCTATTGCTTGCAAGTAAAAACGATGAGTATTATTTGCAAGAATAGCGCTAGGATCTGCGTTGCTACTTAATATTTGACCAGCCGTTCTTGGAGCAACTCCACAATAATTAATAAATGCTTGCACAATATTTTGAAGAGCAAGATAAATTGGTTTAATAATTGGAACAAGTGCATCTGGAACATTCGCTGGCATTACATATGGAAGAACAATATTAGGGCCATTATATGTGCCACTCATCTGTAACCTCCAACAGTAAAGTTAACAACAATACTGGTAAGATTAAATGCACCGACAATACAAAGTGACACATTAGATGCAGTGTATCGTTTTGCATAGCGCCGCATAAGTTGATTAGTTTCAATTGCTACAGTAGGAACAGCAGTTTGAAAATCTTTACCATCAAATGTGCCAAGCAAACTGAGAGAGAATGCACTATTGCTATTAATAGTTTCTACGTCAGTTCTTTGGTGCACGAAAAATTGGTTACGTTGAAATTGTAGTTTACCAATAATAAATACACCATCAGCATACTGTTCACTGAGTTCAAAATCAACAAGTTGCACAGTGCCATCTTGTTGCATAAATGCAAGGTTCTGTTTTGCAAGCTGTTCAGTTTGAAGTGTAGAAAATAAACTTTTATATGTTGACTCTGCAAGCTGCGCAATAGTTGTATGTGCAAGATCAGAATATGTAATTAATCCGTGAGGAACTGGATCAACATAACTAAAACATGATCTGTGAGGCAGTTTTAATTTTCCATACCTATTCAATGCAATATCATAAATAATTGCATGAGTATAATTAGGCGGGTTCATTCCATAACTGATAACAATAAATTTCTCAGCAATAGATGCTAATTTGACAGATAGCTGAGATGAAATAAACTGATACGAGAAAGACAATGATGTCTCATCAAAGTCTTCAAACAATTGAGCTTCGATGAAATCAGACAACTCTGGCATTGTAGGAACTGCATTAGTCAATGATACTTGCTGCAATCCAGCAGTTGTAAGTGCAAGTTGATATGACAAATTACCTTGATATGCTACGTTATCAATAGTAGCAACACCACCTGATCCTGGAATTTCTTGGATAATATACGGGTAATTGGTGTTAGCAGTATAACTTGCGCCAACAATATTCTTACTACAATATACAAGAAAGCCTCCACTGATGCCAGTGCAAAAGTTGATAGCACCCTTAGCATCTTGAATAGCGCCGCCACCGGCACCAGTAACAATAGAAGGTATAAAGTTAGTAGGGTCTGTAAGAGATGACCAATATACTGCACTAGTAGACCAAGCAATCATGTAGCCATTGGCTTCGCAAATACCAATTATACCAGATGGAGTAAGTCCTGAAAGTGTAACAGACACAAACTGTTGAGTTGTTCCATTATACATGTAACAACCTATACCAGAATAATAAATGTAAGTTACACCTTTAACATACGCACGAGTAACAAGAACGTTATCTGGAACAGTTCCAGAAGCTAATGGATTAGTTGATACCCATCCAGAGTTATTACCGTCATAAATATAATTTTTTCCGGCGGCAGGGCAAAAAAGATACGAACTAAGGTCACTATCAATGAGAGAAAAACATGTATCAAAATCAGTATTACCAGACAATCCAGACAACTCTTCTATATACCCAATGCTTTGAAAACCACCAGAGATGGGAACAACATTGTGCATATAGAAGACTTGTGGGACGCCCTTATCTGGTGTAGTATTGGCGGCATTATACCTATCAAAGTTTTCATCTTGATTAGGCACCATAATCGTTCTACCAGCAGCTTCTGTGTAGAATGGAAAAATAGCACTAGCAAGATTGAGACGGACATATTGATTAGCCATAACTATACCTTAAGATGCAGGAAACTCTGCAGAGAGAATAGCATCAAAAATAGTATAACATATACCTGTAGCTGTCGCAACAGAGTCTACTCTAAACGAGTTGTTTTGCACAACAACTTGATTAAGCGAAGATGAGTTAGAATAAATAATATTTTGAAAAGACAGTGTAGGAACAGCTCTCATTTGTGGAAAAGTATATTGAGAAAAAAACGTTGTTCCAGATGCAACATAACAACTAACAAGTAATTGCAAGTAAGCATTATAGTATCTTCTGCACTGCATCAAATCGTATTCATACGGATGATATTCAAATGAACTTGCGTAACTACCTTTTTCAAGTTGCAATTTTGCAAATGAATATAAATAACCACCAGGAGCATTAACTCCAATAATAAGCTTCAATCCAGCAGTAGCATCCGCTGTAAGTGTAAGTGATAAACTAAAAAATGTAAATGTATTAACTTGAACTAATGTAATATTAACAGGTAACTGAGCAGACACCGCAACTTGTGAAGTCCAGTTATCAACTGCAGTAGGTGCATACAAAATAACTTGTGGAATATTTGCACCAAGATTGTTAACAGATAACATACCAGAAATAGTAATAGTAGTTCCTGCAATCAAATCTTGACAATCTACACTTTCTAAAATTTGAGTAAGAGCAAAACTACCAGTAGCAGGAGATGTAGAAGGTGTAATTGTAAGATATTTATTATTACTGTTTACACCGCCAGAATATTGATTGACATTAACATTAGCTCCTGTAGGACCAACATTAGACACACTCCATTGATCAACAGTGTAGCCAGGCGTGTTAGGAGCAAACGTAAAACTAGATCCTCGCTGTGCTACATTAAAAGCACCATTTTTAAGTCTGTTTCTAAACCCACCAATATTAGCAAAATTAGATCCAGATGCAACAAGACTTTGCAGATACCCTTTTAATGCTTGCAACTCTGCAGCCATATTACCAGCAAGATCTTGCGTAGTAGGTCTAGTAGGGTCTTGTGGATTGGGGACATATGACATAGTATATTACTTTCTGATATCAGATGTTGACAATGACAAAACTAAACGTCACAGCAGATGTGCAGTTAGCGTTCATTGTAATTGTAAAAGACCCATTTGCTGGAATAACACTTTTCTTAATTGTAGCAGTAGCATCATTACTTTCAACGTTAATAATGACAATACTAGTTGCTGTGCATTGGGTGTTAGTAACAGTAAGAGAACTGTTACCTGCTGACATGACAACTCTACCCGTAGGTGAATTATTAATTACAGCAGTTGCGCCACCACCAGATGTAGCAGTAGCTGTGTATGCAAATGTAATCTTGTTAGCAAGATACACACGTTGATTACCATCTGCATTGTAACTGTAATTGAGAACGTCAGTTGCGATGGTATAGCCATCTGATAATACAAATGGAATAGAACCAGCAGGTGAGTATGGAAGAGAAAGCTGTGCCCAAATTGTGCTGACTTGACCAGGGATCATGATTAAAACCCTCTTGTGCTAATATTGTTTTGAAGAAGCGTATTCAATTGCTGGTAATACAAACCACCAGTATCATTACCTCTGCCAGGTATTGGAGCTTTCATGTAGATAGCCCAAGATTTATCTTCACCAATTTTAGCAAACAATGTTCCGGCGGCCTTATAAACAATTACGTATGGATTTTCATTAGCAATCCAACTATTAAAAAGCACCCCAGTTGCATCAAGTATTGGAAATTTATACCAACTAATGACAGCGTAATTAAGTGGTGTGGAACTCTTGATATTGATACTGGTTCCAGCTTGATACCACACATCTCGTTTTTCATATCCATACATATCAAGAAGATCTGTTGGATCGATTTCTACCAATGGAGCAAACTGATCCGGCGGATAGTATAGAGTTGTCGGCGGCAGACCATTATTAATTTCTGCTGCATTAATCAGTGGATTAGTTTTCCTGATATAGTGCATACTACGAAAGTATGGAATAGTTGTTGTATCTAGCTTCTGAATATATGATGTGGGAGTATCGAATACAACAGTAGCTTCTGCAAGATCTTTTTTGAAATTTTCAAGTGTATGACATGAAAGAGTAGCTTCAAGAACAGACTGCAAAGTTTCTGCTACCAGATCAGGTCTGTTAGTTTCAGTGATCACAGCAGCTTGAAGTTGAGCTAAATTCATTGAAGCTACTCTCTCTCTCTCTATCTACAACTTACTTTTTGTTAGCAGGATCGCTAGCAGGATCAGCGTATGGCGCATTGTTTACCATTTTATCCGTGCCAGAGATACCACCAAGAATAGTGCCAGTGCCTGACTGCACGCCACCAGCAAGCTGCGCTTTCAACTTTTCAAGAGCAGAGCTACCATTAAGTTTGGCATCATCAGATACCATGGCAGGAACAGATGTAGCAACAGTCAACTGCGCCTTCTGTTCATCTGTCAGAATAATACCAGCATTCTTCAACCGCTGCTCAAGAGAAGCATTGATTTCAGCTTCAAGTTCATTACGAACTTTCTCTTCAATCTGCGGAGTAAGTTCAGCAGCAAGCGTTCCTTTAGGATCAATTCGCATCTTATACATACGAATTTCGTCATCAGTAGCTTTGCGAAGATATGGGTTGTTTGCATTGATTTCAGCGTTCAGATAGTTAATATCTGACACATCTTTAGTAGCAAATGTGTTAAAGATAAATGCGAGACGTTTACCATCATTGCGAGTCATGTGATGGTTTTGCATAGTGCAAAAATAATATTCAGTTTTCTCCTGCAAGATAATAGGGAGTGGCTGAGTAATTCCAGCAAGAGGAGGAACAGTCTGTGCCTGGGTATTCATAGGATTGAGTAGATTAGGATTGGTGTTGAGAAATTCAGACATTGGTTTGCATCCTTTTGTAGTTTACAATTTATCGGGGGTCACAAATAACTGCTCTGGACCCCCGATAAAATCAATACTTAACCGACTGCAGCAGCAGTAAAGTTAGTCATAACTGCATACGCAGGAGGGTTACGAATAACGGTAGTAAGCTCAGTGGTGAGGGTCCCACCAACTGCGTCAATACCGTTATCAGCAACCATGCCACCACTCATATTAAACTCCTCATTCTTGGTTTTACGATCGCCAAGATATGCAAGAGCAAAGCTAGACAGATCAACAGCAAATGCCATTTTAGCCCAGCTAGCATTAGTGTTGAACAGCGGATGTTCGATAACACGGAATGTGCCACGAGCAATCTTGATGGTGTCAAACTGCAAACCCCAATCAGTTTGACCATTCATCATGTAGTATGTGCCATTAAGACGACCAATATTATTGATCACTTTTTTGGCAGTGCCGCCAACAAACAACACTCGTTCATTAGCAACTTTGGGATCAGTAGCCTGATTGAAGCAAGGATCAAATGCAGCTTCAAACTGTGTGTAGTTGGTAGTAGAACCAGCCACAGTAATGTTAGTTGAAGCATAGCTAGATGGATAGTAAGCAAGATTGCTCACAATAGAATAGATACCATCCATAGTGCGGAAAGGCTGACCATTTCTGGTGCCAGAGTATTTCTGACCAAAGAATAGAGCCTTCTCAATATCAACAGCGTGGAAAGCTGCACAATCTTGGCGGTTCTCAGCAACGTTAGTATCACCAGCAATAACCTGAGTTGCACGAGCACTATCAGAGATTGCCCAAGTATTACGGAAGATCTGCGTAAGATTAGTAACGCGGACAGGATTAATAGCAAGAGCATTGGGACGCAGCGAAGACTCTTCAAATGCGGAGCCAACCTGATAAAGGTTAGTCGATGCAGTAATAGCAGCAGCAGATGTGCTACCAACACCACGCTGCACAGAAACCTGTGTAGGACTAACAATACCAAGAATAACAATATTCTCACCAGTAGCATCAGCTCGCATAACCATGCCAGGAATGATGTTATTGGTGCTAGTCACAGTAAACACAGTATCGCCAGCAGCCTGACCAGCAGCACTAAGAGTAAGCTGCGGAAACAGCATTGTCTTAGTGAAGAAACCGTGTTCTGGCTGCATTGCAGTTTCTGACATCAACATAGAAGTCAGACCAAACAGCGGAGAGTTACCATTAGGAAACAGACGCGTAATAGCACCAGCAAAGGATTTCTTTGCAAAGTCCTGCGTCATCATACCAGAGTTAAAGATACCAGTAGACATTCTATTTTATCCTTTCAATGTTTCTATTAGACAGAACCAGAGCCAGAGCTGTTAACAGTAATGGTAGGACCAATACCAACTGCAACGTTACTGTTGGTAGAAGTAGCATTGGCGCTGCAAATAATACCAAGAGTGCCACCGACACCCTGAGTAACGCCAAGCACAGTTGTGCCAGCAGCAAAACCAGTGCAGTTAACAGTAGAACCAACAGCAATGTTTACAGAGTTAGGTGCAACACCTTCCTGCAACGAAGCCTGACCAACAGGAAGTGTCCAAGTAATAGCATTACTACCAGTGGTAGTGTTGCCAATTACAGTAAGCGGTGCCTGCACTGCAGTAAACGTAAAGAGAAAATCTCTCCAAGAGTTAGCTGCAATAGTAGCAATTGTGCCCTGACCCTGAGCATGCCCAGTGCCAAGAGTAATGGTTTCAACATATGCAGTTGCATTGGTAATACGGCAAGTAAACCCAAGACCAGATGCAATAGCAGGTGCGTTACCATTACCAGCAAGAGCAAGATAAATATTTGCTGCACTATCCAAAGTATCGGTATATGCACCAGTAGGACCACTACGATAGATGCTACCAGAAATCAATGAAGTAGCAGGAAGCGTAGCATTACCCACAGTAGTATTAGTAGCAACAACGCCACTAACAAGTTCACAATCACCAGCAACAAGAGTTTCTTCACTCATGCCACGAGTGCCAACAGGACGAAAAGCTGCCATAAACAAATTCCTTTACAGAGTGTAGTTACAAGTTAACCGAGAAGTGCAGACCAGTCAGTATCATTCTGCTGACCAAATCCACGCTGACTGCTTGTTTGCTGTTGCTGCCTATCAACAATAGTTCCACCCTGAGCAGTCACAATTTTTTGTGAAAAACCAGTCAGATACTGTGTTGCCATTGCAGCAATTTCACTTGGGGTAGCTGTGGGGTATTTTGTTGCAAACTGATTTTTCAACATACCGAGCATCGGTGCAACTGCAGGGTCTGTGAAAACTGGATTGCTTTCATTAAGTGCAGTTTGAATAGAATGCTGGCGAATAGCATCTGGTAGAACTGACTGACGAAGTGTGCCTTCTGCAGAGTTGAGACTATTTTTAACAATCTCACCAGTAGCCATTGTGGCGTTTGCAAAACCAAATTGTGCAACTTTGTTAAGAACATCAACGAAAGCTGCTTTATCACCTGACATTGCTTTATCAACAAGAGCAGGATCAATACCTTGTGTAAAGTTTACTTTCTGTGCCTGAGCAAGAATGCCCTGAGGATCAAGATTAAAGTTTGGAGAAATGCTTGGGGAAGTAGTTGTTTGCGTAGGATCAGCTTTAAACAAGTCAGCAAAATTAGAAAGTGGTGATTGATCTCCAGTAGCAGCAGGAGGAATAGCTACAGGATTTCCATTACTTTGCGGAGTTGCTGGGGAAGGAACAGATGGGTTCTGAGCTGCAATAGCAGTCTGTGTCATCTGAGTTTGCGGATTAGCAGGAGGTGGCTGAGTGTTCTGTTCATTATTAGAAGGACGACCGAACAGAGACATGATGCCAGGAAGAAGTGCCATTGTATTAGTTCCTTGTGTGTTAGGTTATTCTTGGGTATGTTGATTAACAAGCATATCTTTATATTTATCTTCTGCCAGATCATGACAAGAGAGTAAATACCTCAGAATATCATATTGACCTCGAAGATATTCTTGTCTAAGAAAAAAATCAGCTTGATGTTCTGTAGTGCAAGGTAGATTAAGTTTTTCATGCACAATATCTAAAAGAAGATTTTGAATACCTTTGATTTGGGCGCCGTTAAAAACATAAGCAAGAATTTCTTCTGCTTCCGTTTCCCATGGAATTTTGTCCAGTTTAATTGGGTGTTTAGTATTCATGACTGTGTGCTTTCAAGTGCTTGTGATGTTCCAGATGCTGGAAGCTGTCCTTGTTGTTTCTGTTGCATTTGCTGCTGTAGTTGTGGAGATGGTTGTGGCTGTGGTGTATTAAATGGAACTCCTTGTTTAGCTGCCAACTCTGCTGCCTGTTGCCAAGCTTGCATTTGCTGTTCAAAAACAATTTGTTCTTGAGACTTAGCAAATGGTGTAAGATCAAGTCCTTGTGTTTTCATCAAGTATGTAAATGCGTCTCCTAGGTTATATTGACTAGCAAGTTGAGGACTTGAAGCAAGCTGCTGGATAACAGTTTGCAACAAGTCGTCTCCAGTCACTTTGTCAGATGGGATAAGTCCATCACATACTTTAAAGTGAACTGCAGATTTTCTGAGATCAGTTGGATCAATGTTTACTGTTTTACCTTTGCCAGTATTATACAATGATTTAGGGGATTGATATTGAAGGATGTTAAGTTTCATAACTTCCTTCAATGGAGTAAATACCTGGGCTTCTGTGCTAATGGCAATCTGTTGATTGGTAGCATTACCATGACCCATAATGTCATCATATTCATGACGAGTCTTGTTACCTTTTACAAATTGTCCTTGCTGTGCAGGGTTTTGACCATTGATCAAGTTAGCCATGTTAGTTACGACAGTGCTAGCTTCAACAAGAGAATTAACTTGGTCATCTTTGAACGGAAACTGATATACTGCTTCATTCAATGGTTTACCTTGTGCACTAGGGCGCACTGGAATTTTAGCAGCAGGGTTTGTGCTATTAATATCTGTCTCTCTAATCCTACTAGGATCATACAATACACGATCTCCAACAAGACGACGCTTACTAGCAATAGCACCATTCCATAGTGCACTAGCAATATCTTGCATATCAGCTACGTTGCTAGCAAAACTCTTAGTTTGATAGTCAAGACCATCTTCAATAGGCTGTCCAAAAAATACAGGAATAAAATTATGAACATTTGTAAGGCGCTCAGCAAGAAGCACTACCTTACCATTGATAATAAGAAATTTCCATACTTGAGGAGTATTCGGAGATGGAACACGAATATTGTAATCAGATGGAATAATTCTAGCATACACAGTAGTGACACTGTATGTATTTTTATAATTAACTCCGTTTTTCATAGTAGGAGTATTGGTCATCCAAGCCATCCAATCCATTGTAGATGTCTTGTTGAAAAAAGGAAACGGATTGAGAATTGGAATGTAGTAACCAAATGGCGCATTAGTAGAAGAACCGATAGCTCCCTGAATAGGTTCAGATGCCATGGCTTCAGTAATGTCTTTCACTGATGCTTGGTTATACAAACTGTTGCACAATTTTTTAAAGCGAATGCGAGAGTATAGTTCAGTGTAACCTACAAATTCACCTTCTGTATGAATTTCAGATGGATGGACTCGCGGGTCCCAAAAAGAATTATACAGATCCATTCTACGAATAACATTACCTTCCCACACAACTTTTTTAGCTGCAGTGTTGGAAGCACTAGATGGGCTATTTTCAACAGTATATGTAACTCGTTGGCGCCAATCACACTCTAGTGCATGAATGTTATACTTAAGACCGTCACGAAAAAACAATGCCATTTGCTGAGCATATCCACAAGTCTGAGCATTTTCTTGAATGATAGTTTCAAGTTGCATTGCAGCATCTTCATTGGCTGGATCAGCTACAACAGGAAAAATAGGATATCCTGTAGCAAACACATTCATAAGATAATTCATGGCGCTATTAACTTGCGGCATGACAATAGGAACGGTAATGTTCTGCAATTTACGACTATCGCCACGACGATTAGCAAGTCTAGATTTAATCTGGTCCTCTGTCCAATCAGCTTCTCTCATGTAAATACGATCAATGTTCTCTAGTTCATTTCTGAGAGAATATTGAGAATACAATGTAGCCTGCCAATTTCTGACAGTGCTAACAATAGCTTCTTTCTGCTCTTGTTTGAGTTCAATATTAATTGTAGCAGCAATATCTTTATTCGATGATGAGTATGAAGACGGCTGCTGTGCAGTTTGTCCGGGCGCCGGAATATTAGCTTGGGGAAGATTTACTGTAGTTCCAGACATTTGTTAGTATCCTGTTTTAAAACGCATGATTGTCTTCAACAACTTTAGCAGCTTCACTATCTTGAACTATGAGTGATCCCTTCACCATAATTTCAAAAGGATAGTCTGCTACTACTTTTGGACTATTAGATATCGCATCAAGGATATCATCTCTATTATCTCTCTTCATTGGGTTCCAATCAGCAATCTGACGTTGAACCATTGATCTGATGTTAGGGTGCAAGATAACTTCTTTAGCTTGCATTGCTTTGATACCGCTTTGAATACGAGAGTTTTTAGAGTAGTTATTAGTATACACTGGAACAAACGATATACCAGTAATGCCAAGTTGATTGCAAATAAAATCAAACCAAAATAACAATGTGCTCTGATATGCAGTGCTTTCAATTGCTACGCCATAAATTTCTTCTTTAAGTGCAATAGCTAACGCTTTACGAATAAGATTAGCAGGAGAATAATGCTCTTCGTGAATATTGTAAATACCGATCAAATTATCATATACATGATTTTCTGTGATAACATCATGGTCTTTACCTTTACCTTGTGATGGGTCAATGTAAAGAAATTTACCTTGCGGCTTGTCATCTTCTGTCCAGGGCCATGCAGGAAATTTACTATAATCAACGTTACTATTGACACCAACTTCTGTATCATTAAGAACTTCTGAAAAAAAGATATGAGCTTGGCCCATTGCAATGTCATTGTTAAGTTCAGCGATCAATGACTCAAGTGAACGCAACTCTGGCCACAATGCACGACCATCCGCAAGAATAGCGCCACTGATAAATTTGATCCAAGTTGGATTACTTTTAAGTTGTTTAAGAATAGAATTAGGCGATGGAAACATATTGCCAGCAAAAATAAACATACAACCAAATGGACTCTTGGCTTTCATAGCTGTGCCAACCATCCATTCCATAAGAGATTTACTCTGCACTGGACTCTCAGCACACTCTTTAGTTTGAATATCGTCAAATACCATAATATCAGGGCGCTCATTATTGACGTTCATACCACGAACAGCGCCTTCTGCACCAACACCTGCAAAAGTTATATTGCGTCCAAGAAATCCAAACTTCTTCAATGTCTTAGTATCTGTTTCCAATCCAAGCCTATAGTCACCAAAAGCAGCCACAATATTAGTTTGTGATAGCATTGAAACAACGTCAGCAATGATATTAATAGCATGCGGTTCAGTGGCTGCCGCTATAAGAAAAAACTTACGTTTAGTAAATAGCACGCACCGGAGAAGAAACAACTTAATCAATGTAGTCTTGGCGTGACCCCGAGGAATTCCTATAGCAAATTGAAGAAACTTGTTTTCACAGTTAGCTTCACCTTCAACTAAGATCTGCCATGCAGTAACATGTGTTGGTGGAAAATAAAAACGAAAACTTTCTGGCATTGCCATAGCAGCAAGAAAATCTAAATCAACACGACAAGCATCAATAATCTGTTGTTTGTCAAATGCAGCAGATTGAATATCTGGTTCTGTATCTGGTAATTGTTCAGGAGTTGCTTCACGTTCAAGACGTGCAACTAATTCATCTTGATCAAAACCAAGTTTTTTATAATGATCAGTCATTAGTTTGCTTTCTTGCAATTGCTAACTGTTGACGGATAATAAGTAATTTTTGCTTGGCACGTTGAGTGTCAGCATCTCTGATAGCTTTGATAACAGCTTTATTTTGCTCAGACATTTCGATATCTTGTTTGATGGTATCTGGAAGATTAGTCACAGATATGTCATCTTTCAATGTCTTTAATTTTATCACTCTGAGGTAGATATCTGCGAACTTGCTCATAGTTTAGATTTCCCTGATGCTTCTCAGTGAGTTGCTGCATCAAAGCGGAAGATGGCATAGTTACAAGTGTTTGAGTTTGACCGTCTTCTGTTGTAACTTCTACAACTTCGCCAAGATTGTTTTGTTTGAACTTGTTAATAATAGTAGTTGGAAGATTAAGTTGAACAATGACCTGATTAGGTGCAATGGTTTGCTGAACAGGATTACCTCTACGTTTTGCATTATTAACAACATGCAATGCACGAAGCAAATCTTGTGGCTTCCATACCATACCAGTATCTACAGCAGTTCCAAACTTATCCAACAACTTATCTTCTATAGCATCCCAGCTACGATCACGAGATGTAGCATCAGTAAGGGTTTGCGTCCGCAAAGCAATAACATCATCAGCAAATGTTTTATCAGACATAAGCTGGCTAATGTATGATGGATGAACACCAACAGCAGTAGCAACTACTTCGTTGGAAAGTCCATTGCCCAGCATTTTTTTAATTTGCTCTGCAGACGCACCCATGTTAGTTACTCTTCGCTATGCAATTCAACTTTCTTCTCACGCACAGTAACATAGCTGCCACTATGAATGTGGCAAAAATGAGTTTTGTGCGCTTCAACAAGAGTAGTATGTGCTTTTTCTTTACCATGCACAGGTTCATGAATGGTAACTTCTGCTTCATGCATGCCAGTTACAACAGTAACATTAGTAGTCATTTTGTAGTTCCTTCAAGTTGTTTCAAGCGTGTAAGACCATCAAACACGCCAGGCATTTTGTGCATACCAATCATATCAAAACTGTCAGATACATCAAGATTAATACATCTGCCAGCATCTACCCAATTAGGTCCCCAAGGCATAATAGTTACAAGGTCTGTTTTACGAGTAGTTTGTGTTCGTGTAAACAAGACATTGTCATATTTAATGTAGTTTGCAAAAGTATTCCCACCAACTCTAGCAGGTTCAAATACAATTGTTTGGGCCGCCACAAAACCTGTTAGTTTCAACATTGCATACATAAGCAATGCTTCACTAGCGCCTTTGCTATGACCAGTAAGATTGAATTTAGTAATGTTGTTGTCAAAAAAGTATTGTTTTAAAAAAGCTAATGCTTCCTGAGTGTCAATGTAAAACCCACGATGCACAGGACCTAGTGTAGCAAAATCGTGGGTATCAACATCAAAGGCGTCCAAATCAACAAGCCATTCAGCAACATCAGATGTTCCTTCAAAAGCAAATGTAGGAACGTCATCAATTACTGAATAGTAAACATGACAAGTATCAGTTGAGTTTTGAAAAATTGGACTGACTTTGTCATCGTAACACGCATTAGCAGCATTAGCAAATTTAATCAACGTTTCATACATAAGAGATATCCTATGTCTGATTAATAATTACTGCTTTGCTTTAGCCGCAGCAATAGCATCCGCAGTGTCCTGTGCAAGTTTCTGACATGCTGGTGACTGACTAATAGCAGTAACAGCAGCAGTTGCAGATGCTACACCTTTCTGCACATCAGTAGCAACAGGGTTCATAGCAGTAGCAGCAACAGGAACTGCAACAGTCATATCACACTGCACAGTATCATTTGCAAGTGTAGTATTTGCTGCAACCTGTGCTGGTGTCTGGTTACAAGCAGTAAGCAAGCTTGTGATACCAACGATCACAATAATATTGAGTGCACGTGACATTTACTTAGTCTCCGTAGTTGTGTTGCTTGCTGGGACCGCAGGAGAGGCTTTACCAATCAAAAGTGCGATAGTATGCACAATTTTGGCGCCCGGAGCAGTTGCGGGATATACAGTAGCAATTGCAGAAAACAAACCAACAATTGCCAATGCAACAGGAATGTATGCACCATAACCAAGTGCAGCCATAAACGAAGTCAGAGTTGTAGGATCAAGCATTGTATTATCCAGTCCCTAGTGTTGTTAGCTGATGTGGTTGATTACCAAAATAAGCATTGAGCATAGAGCTAGTTGCTACAATGCTTGTCAAAGAACCAATACCAGTAAGATTGCCAGAAAGCGAAGTATTACTAGCAGCAGTTCCTGTGACACCTCCAACTGTATTGCCACTTAATGTTCCAGTAAGTTGAGCATTAGCAGCAACAGTTGCTGTGATATTATATATGCCTGTCAAGGTTCCAGTTAGCACTGAAATACTAGCAACAGTGCTATTGAGTGCACCATTACCTGTTAGTGTATCAGTAAGAGCACTAGTTGCTGAAACAGTTGATGTAAGATTACCGACACCAGTTAATGTCCCAGTTATGCTAGCAACACTAGCTGATGTTCCTGATGTTGACAGTATTCCTTGCAATGTAGCAGTTAGCGAATTGTATCCTGTTAAGTTACCTACAATTGACCCATTACCAGTTAATGTCGATACCAATGTAGAATTTGCTGCCGCCGAACCAGTTATACTAGAGGCGGATACATTAGTAAGAGTTCCTGATAATGTAGAAATTTCCGCCGCTGTAGAAGTTAATGCACCAATACCAGTAACAGTTCCAGATAGTGTAGCAACTGCGCTACTAGTAGAAGTTATCGGCGCCAATCCAGAGAGTGTAGCTGTCAATGCAGTTGATGCAGACAAATTACTTGATAGTGTTCCTGTTCCATTGAGTGTAGAAGTTGCAGTAGAACTTGCAGCAATTGTGCCAGTTGTATTGACAATACCAGCAAGAGTTGCTGACAAAGTTGCGCTAGATGCAGCAGTTGATGATAATGCTCCAGTTGCTGTCAATGTAGAAGTAGCAGTTGATGTAGCACCTGATATACCTGATAAATATGATGCACCACCGCCAGTTGATGACATTATACTTTTTGGACGTGGGACTCTTTCAACTAATGGATGATCTCCCCAGATTGGTTTGAATGCTACAGTAGTGATTGGTTGGCCGTATGTTTCAAGAGAACCAGTAATTAATGTAGGTTGATACGGTCCATATATTTTTGGAGAGTCAATTAGCGGGATGTAAGATAAAAGAGATTTATGATTAATATTTAATGGGCTTTTACCACAAGCTAGCTGTTGAGCTTCTTGTAATCCCATTGAATTACCTATCCAAATAGCAACTTCTGCAATTTCATTTGTGTTAGTAGCTGTTGGAGAGTATGATCCAGAATTACCAAAAGATCCTCCGATATTAAAAACTTCGTAAACTTCTCCTACTGTTTCTGGAGTCCAAGATCCAGCATAGACAGTGGCATGAAATAAAGTAAGTATTCCATTTACATATACAGAGTAATTGTGGCCATCAGGAATTGAAATAGATTGTGTGCAAGTTACTAAAACATGCGACCAAATATTTGCAGTTTTTAAACTTGGATAAGTTGTTCCAAGAACTGTATTACCTTCTGTATAATATAAAATTGGATTTTGTGTTGATCTTCCTAAAGTTAATAATAAAAAAGCAGTATTTGAA
>Ga0075019_10000669_pt1 | contig 19615 bp, 18 predicted proteins | sample ColStrG_CSR_2013_FD_71473 | JGI IMG/M metagenome (GOLD analysis project Ga0075019, IMG submission 71473) | Freshwater sediment microbial communities in response to fracking from Pennsylvania, USA - Cold Stream Run_MetaG_CSR_2013 | ecosystem: Environmental > Aquatic > Freshwater > Creek >...
CGTCTGGTAGTTCTCGATTGCGTCGGTGAGCGCTTTCTCTTTGGCCGTGTCGCCGGAAGCGCGCGCTTTGTCGAGATCGCGGAACATCATGCCGAGTTCGCGCGCATCAGCCTGACGCAGGAAGGTGTAAAGCTCTTCGATGAGTGCGGGAACCGAGGTCTTCTCGTGCATCGACTGATCGGGCAGCGGCCCGAATTCGGAACGCAACGCCGCAATCATCCAACCCGAGAGATAGAGGTAGCGGCCCTTGGTGGTGCCGAAGTGCTTCTTGATCGAGATCATCTTCTGCTGACCGATGAACCCGTGCCAGCAGCCAAGCGACTGTGTGTAATTGGCTGGGTCGGCATCGTAGGCGGCCATGTCCTTGCGCATGATTGCGGCGGTGTAGCGCGCAATGTCGAGGCCAGTCTGAAAGCGGTTCTGAAGGCGCATCCGCGCAACCGACTCAGCGCTGATGCCATCCCATGTGCCGTTATAGCTCTTGATGAGTTGGTTGGTTGAAGTGATGTGGCTCTGGTAGGTCATGAGCGTTATCCTTGTGAAGATTGTGCGGATAAAGTGACAAAGGTGACACGAATGGGCAATAGGTTTGTGTAACTATTTGTGTGCTAAGGTCGGAAAATGCGATATTATGTTGTGTTGTTGTATATTATATGACAAAATCTGATCCGTCGCTCCCGCGTAGGCGGGGGCCTCGGCGGATAGAGCGCTGCTCCCGTCACGCAGGCCCCCCGCTTTCGCGGGGGCGACGGGTGTAGACTCAAACAAAGCGGCTCCCGCTTTCGCGGAGCCGACGGTGGGCAATGACTGACCAAAAACTCTTCGCGGGCCATGCCGTGCGGCGCATTCGGCGCGCATCGGGCCTCACGCAGGCGGCGATGGCGGAGGCGCTGAGCGTTTCGCCATCCTATCTCAACTTTATCGAGCGCAATCAGCGCCCGATCACGGCGGCGGTGTTGCTGCGTTTGGCCGAGCGGTTTGATTTTGATCCGCGCACGCTCAGTGGTGCCGCACCCGGCGGGGGTGCCGATGCTCTCCGGCGGCGGCTCGCCGATCCACTGTTCGCTGATCTTTCCATTGATCGTAGCCAGTTGGAAGAATGGCTTGCGGCTGCGCCCGACGGGGCCGAGGCATTCGCACGCGCGTTTGATCGCGGCGGGGCAGGGGGGGTGTCCGCGTTCGATGATCCGATTGAGGCGGTGCGCCGCGAGGTTGAGCGCTGGCGCAACCATTTCGCCGATCTTGATGGTGCGGCAGAGGCGCTGGCTGATGAGCTGAGACTCGGCAGCGGTGATCTCTACGCGGCGATGGTCGAGCGACTGCGTGTAAAGCATCAACTGTCGCTGCGGATTTTGCCTGTCGATGTCATGCCCGATCATTTGCATAAGCTCGATTTGCACGCCCGTCAGGTGCAATTGTCCGAACTGCTCGATCCGGCTTCGCGCTGCTTTGCGGTCGCGGCGCAACTCGCGACGCTGGAGGCGAAGGCCGAAATCGACGCGCTTGTGCGCGGAGCGGGTTTTGCGGCGCGCGCTTCGGAGCGCTTTTTCCGGCGTCACCTCACATCTTATTACGCCGCTGCGGTGATGATGCCCTATGCGCGCTTTTTGCGGGCGTGCGAGGCAACGGGCTATGATATGGAATTGTTGCAGCGGCGCTTTGGTGCGGGGTTCGAGCAGGTCGCGCATCGGTTGACGACCTTGCAGCGGGTGGGTGCGCGCGGGCTGCCGTTCTTCATGATCCGCATTGATCGCGCGGGGCAATCATCAAAACGTTATGCGGGGGCGAGTGGATCGCCGCTTGTCGAGAGCGATTCGCGCTGCCCGCTCTGGGCGCTTCACCGCGCCTTTGATCGACCGGGAGAGGTGGTGACGCAGCTTATTGTGCATGAAGGCACACGCTGGTTCAGCTTTGCCCGCACGGTAAATCCAAGCGGAGCGCGGGGAACGGGTGTGCGCGGTGGTGCGCTGTTTTCAGTAGGACTCGGAGTCGATGCCAAGCTCGCTGCGCCGTTGATGTTGGCGCGGGGTTTGGACTTGCTCGGCGGCGCGGCGCAACCCATCGGCCTTGGGTGCCGCGCATGTGTTCAACCCGATTGCGCCCAGCGCGCCCACCCCCCGCACGGGCGCGTATTGGTGTTCAACGAGCGCGAGCGCGGCGTGTCACCGTTCAGCTTCGCGGGCGATTGAGCATGGTGCGGCCAGCGAGTTTGTGTTGCACTGCAAGCAGGACGCGCTAAAGACTGGCACAGAAAAGACTCAGGCCAATCATGCAGGGGCACATCATGGCAGTCAGGAACGCGCGGCCGCTCTCGCCGCATCTCGGAATTTACAAATGGGGCCCGCATATGCTGGTCTCGATCATGAACCGCGCGATGGGCGTGGGGCTGGCGACGGTGGGCACGTTGGGCTTTGTCGGCTGGCTCGTCGCACTGGCGAGCGGAGAGGCGGCTTATGCCGATTTCATGAGCTGCGTCACAAGCTGCTATTATCTCGGCTATCTGATTGCGATCGGGCTTACATTTGCGTTCTTTTTTCATATGCTCGCGGGAATTCGGCACTTCGTTATGGATGCAGGGGCCGGGTTCGAGCTCAAAGCAAACCGGCTCTGGTCGTGGCTGACCTTGGGTGGCGCAGTGGTGCTGACCGTGGGAACCTGGCTCATCATTTTCGGAAAGGCAGTCTGATGGGGACGCAACTCGGCACCGTGCGCGGGCTTGGCTCGGCCAAGGAGGGCGCGCATCATTGGTGGATCCAACGCGTCACGGCATTCGGCAATCTGCTGCTCGTGCTATGGTTCATCATCTCGCTGTTGCGGCTGTCGTCGCTCGATTATGGCGTCGTCACGGCCTGGCTTGCGGCGCCGATCCCCGCCGTACTGATGGCGCTGCTGGTGATTAACGTGTGTTGGCACTTCCGCCTTGGGCTGCAAGTGGTGATTGAGGATTATCTTCACGGCGGCAACAGGATCCTCGCGCTCGGAGCACTCCATGTTTGGACGTTCCTGATGGGCGGCCTTGCGCTTTATTCGATTTTCAAAATAGCTTTTACCGGAGCGGCTCATGGCTGACGCCTATAAAATTATCGATCATGTGTATGACACGGTTGTTGTTGGCGCGGGCGGATCAGGCCTGCGCGCAACCATGGGCAGCGCCGAAGCAGGCTTAAAAACGGCGTGCATCACCAAAGTGTTCCCGACGCGCTCGCACACCGTGGCGGCACAGGGCGGCATCGCGGCGAGCCTTGGCAACAACTCGCCCGATCACTGGACGTGGCATATGTATGACACGGTCAAGGGCTCGGATTGGCTGGGTGACCAAGACGCGATTGAATATATGGTGCGTGAAGCGCCCGCCGCCGTCTATGAACTGGAGCACGCGGGCGTGCCCTTCTCGCGCAATGCGGATGGCACAATCTATCAGCGCCCGTTCGGCGGGCATATGCAGAATATGGGCGATGGCCCGCCGGTGCAGCGCACCTGTGCCGCCGCCGACCGCACCGGCCACGCGATGCTCCACGCGCTGTATCAGCAGAGCCTCAAATATGACGCGGATTTCTTCATCGAATATTTCGCGCTCGACCTGATTATGGAACATGGCGCCAATGGTCCCGAATGCCGCGGCGTGATCGCGCTGTGCATGGCCGATGGCAGCATCCACCGCTTCCGCTCACACGCCGTCGTGCTCGCGACCGGCGGCTATGGACGCGCCTATTTCTCCGCCACGTCAGCGCACACCTGCACCGGCGATGGCGGCGGGATGGTGCTGCGTGCGGGCTTGCCGTTGCAAGATATGGAATTCGTCCAGTTCCACCCCACCGGCATTTATGGCGCGGGTGTGCTGATCACTGAGGGCGCGCGCGGCGAGGGCGGTTATCTGACCAACTCCGAAGGTGAGCGTTTTATGGAGCGCTATGCGCCCTCCGCCAAAGACTTGGCTTCGCGCGATGTCGTATCACGCTCGATGGCGCTCGAAATGCGAGAAGGGCGCGGCGTCGGCCCGAACAAGGATCATATCTACCTCCATCTTGATCACATCGACCCGAAGATTCTCGCCGAGCGGCTGCCGGGCATCACCGAGAGCGGCAAGATTTTTGCGGGTGTCGATCTCGCCCGCGCGCCGCTGCCTGTCTGCCCGACCGTGCATTATAATATGGGCGGCGTGCCGTGTAATTATCACGGCCAGGTCGTCACCAAAAAGGGCGATGACCCTGAGGTGATCGTGCCGGGTCTTTATGCTGTGGGTGAGGCCGCATGCGTGAGCGTGCATGGCGCGAACCGCCTCGGCTCAAACTCGCTCATCGACCTTGTCGTGTTTGGCCGGGCAACGGGGCTGCACCTGCGTGAAAACCTCAAGCCCGGTGCGCCGCACAAGGCGCTCCCCGCCGATTCAGCCGATCTCGCGTTGACGCGGCTTGATAAATTCCGCAACGCATCGGGCAGCACGCCGACCGCCGAAATTCGGCTCGACATGCAAAAGACGATGCAGAAGCACGCCGCGGTGTTCCGCGATACGGCGCTACTCACCGAGGGCTGCGCGCATATGCAGGCGGTCAACAAGCGGATGGAGGACGTGGCCGTCACCGACCGCTCGCTGATCTGGAACACCGATCTGGTCGAGACGCTGGAACTGGATAACCTCATGGCGCAGGCGATCTGCACCATCGAGGGGGCCAATGCCCGCAAGGAATCGCGCGGTGCCCACGCCCACGAAGACTTCCCCAAGCGCGATGATGCCAATTGGATGAAACACACGGTAGCTTGGTTCGAAGGCTGGGGCGGCAGCGGTGGTGCGGTCACGCTCGATTATCGCCCTGTGCATGACTACACGCTGACCGACGAAGCGGAATATATTAAGCCGAAGGCGCGGGTATATTGAGGATGTAAACTATGTTTATGTGGGCTGCATTCGCCGTTTATGGGCGATTTATGAAGAAATTAGATTGGAAACCTTTTGCAATAATATTTAGTGTTGCGTTGGCGATGACAATCGTTTTAGGATCTCATCTCTCCTTATTAGGTTATTTTATTGCCGCTGGATTCGATGGCTTAATTGACCTCATATTCTTTTTCGGCGGATTCGCTTTTGGACGCTGGAGAGATAATCGTAAGATACCGGGACGGTATTACGAAGACCAATAAAAGCGTTTCGCCTGCATTTGAACGGATACCATGACCCAACCTGATCCCGCCGAAGTGCTCTATCTCATCCTTTTGCTCGTGATTGTGGCGAGCTCGATCGCGGTGCGGCGCATCCCGATGCGCGAAGCGGTGCGCAATGTGCTGATCTGGCTGGCGGTGTTCATGGTTGGGCTGCTGATCTACGCGCTGTTGGAGCGCAACGGCATCCACATCCGGCATTAGAGCGGTTTCCGATCTGATTGGATCAGATCGACCGCTCTAAATTCCTTGTTTTCCGCGATTTCCGAGCCGTTCGATGTTGCCATCTCACTCGAAATCGCTCTAAGGTCCTTGTTTTCCGCGATTTCCGAGTCGTTCGATGTTGCCATCTCACTCGAAATCGCTCTAACGGACGCGACCGACGGCGCGCGTCGCCTTGACATTTGCAGGCCATAATCTAGAGGTAACCGGTGTCAAAACGTCGCGGCACGCGGCCCCAAACAGGGTTTATATGACCGATCAGCCTCAACTCATTTTGCTGCATCCGGCAGACAATATCTTGATCGCCGCGCAGAACATTGCGGCGGGCACCGACGTTGATCTCGACGGTGCGCTGGTGCGGGTGGTGGAATTGATCCCCATCGGGCATAAGATGGCGCGGCGCGCTCTGGCGGCGGGCACCAAGATCACCCGCTACGGCGCGCCGATTGGCTCACTTACGGAAGGCGCTGCGGCTGGCGCGCATGTGCATCTGCATAACCTCAAAAGCGATTACATCGCCACGCATGACCGCGAAACGGTAACTCATGACCAGCATTAACGCCTATCTGCGCCCCGATGGCCGCAAGGGAATCCGCAATGTCGTGCTCGTCGCCTATCTCGTGGAGTGCGCGCACCATGTGGCGCGGCGCATTGTGGACAAGGCCGATGACCCAAATGTTCAACTCATCGGCTTTCCCGGCTGCTTCCCCAATGCCTATGCTGATAAGATCATGCGCGCGATTGCAACGCACCCCAATGTCGGCGGGCTGGTGATTGTGTCGCTGGGGTGCGAGAGCTTCAATCGCGGCGGTTTGCGCGCGGCGGTGGCGGCGACGGGGCGGCCAGTGGAACTGCTCATCATCCAGAATGAGGGCGGCACTGCGGCGACAATTGCCAAGGGCTTAGACGCTGTGGCGCGGGTGCAAGCCGCAGCAGCGGAAACTCCCCGCGCAGCTATGGGCGTGGACGAACTCATCATCGGCACCATTTGCGGCGGATCAGACGGCACGAGTGGCATCACCGCCAATCCCGCCGTGGGCCGCGCGTTTGATCGCTTGGTGGGGGAGGGAGCCACCTGCATCTTTGAAGAAACCGGCGAACTTGTGGGTTGTGAGAAGATCATGGCCAGCCGCGCGCTCACGCCTGCATTGGGTGCTGAAATCGAGGCGAGCGTCAACAAGGCCGAGGCCTATTACACAGTGATGGGCTTTGGTAGCTTCGCGCCGGGCAACAGCGACGGCGGGCTGACGACGATCGAAGAAAAGTCGATGGGGGCATACTCGAAATCGGGGGCCTCGCCCATCTACGGCCTCATCAAGCCCGGCGATGTGCCGCCGCGCGGCGGGCTGTATCTGCTCGACGTTGTGCCCGACGGCGAGCCGCGCTTCGGCTTTCCGAACATTTCTGACAATGCCGAGATCGTCGAGATGATCGCGTGCGGCGCGCATCTGACACTGTTTACAACGGGGCGAGGCTCGGTGGTGGGGTCAGCCGTTTCGCCGGTCATCAAGATATGTGCCAACCCCGAAACCTATGCGCGGCTCGCCGATGATATGGACATCAATGCGGGGGCTGTGCTGACGGGAGAGGCGACACTCGATGCTGCGGGGGCTGAGATTTACGATGCCGTGCTGGCCGTGGCTGCGGGCGCGCAAACCAAGTCAGAGGCGCTCGGCCATCAGGAATTCATCCTCACCTACAAGAGCTTCGAACCCGCTGGGCCTGCCTGCCTGCCGGGGCGGTCATAGCGTACCGCAGCCCTGATCCAATCAGATCGGAAACCGCTCTAAATCCCCAAGCGCACACCCGCCCAAGCCATGAACAAATCTGCCCATACGTGCGCGGGCATCCCCACCACATTGCGCAGCGCAAAGCCGTGTCCGCCTTTTTCAAAGATGTGCATTTCCGCCGGCACGCCCGCTTTGCGGAGCGCCGCGTTGAGCAGCAATGTATTCTCCACCGGCACAGCGGGATCATCCGCCGCATGGACTTGGAAACACGGCGGCATATCATGACGCACGTTCATGTCGGGCGAATGCGCGGCCTCTAACTCGGGGGTCGGGTTCTCGCCGATCAGCAATGTGCGCGAAAGCGGGTGCGCATAAGGCTTGCTCATGCTGACGACCGGGTAAATCGGCGCAGCGAGCGTGGGGCGCGCAGAGAGCGCATCTGCGGCATCGACAGGCACATAGGCCTTCGTATCGAACCGCGTGGCGAGATCAGCGCACACATGCCCGCCCGCAGAGAAGCCCATCACCACAAGCTTGGCGGGGTCAACGCCGTAATCGCCTGCGCGCGACCGGATCAGCCGCACTGCACGTTGCGCATCCGCCAGCGCAACATTGGGTGCGTCCATCCAGCCCTCATGCGGAAGGCGGTAGAACAGCACATATGCGGTCACCCCGCGCGCATTGAACCACGCGGCCATCTCATAGCCCTCGCGATCAAAGGCGATCCGCGCATATGCGCCGCCGGGAATGAGCAGCACCGCGGTGCCATTGGGCTGCGAGGCCGGAAACGCATCGATGCGTGGCGCGGCGATGCCGACAATGGCGCGGTCCTTATGCAGCGTGTCCTTGCTGCGTTCGGTGATGACTTCTTTGGGCAGCACACCCAAGGCCCCCGGCGCACCATTCGGCCACAGCGGAATCGACGTATGCGGCTCAGGCCAGTGGGCCGCGCCCTCCGCCTTCACGTGTGCAGCCGCCGCGAGCGCCGCCGATCCCATCAACACAGTCCGCCGATCAATCATACCCACCTCATACGAAAAGGGCGTGGCCGCCAAAGACAACCACGCCCAATCCCCCCTTTAGTCCGGAACAAGTTAGAACTTAAGACGCGCGCCAAACACGATGTTGCGACCCGTGTGGTAGCTTTCATAGTTTCGCTGCGCCGTCGCGTCGGTGTAGTGATAGACATAATTGTCGAGCAGATTGTTGCCGTCCAAGGTCAGATCAAGGTTCTTGATGACCGTAAACCGCAGGGAAGCATCGACAGTCTTTGTTGCGGTATAACCATCGAAAACGTTGCCGTTGGTTGCCGACGTGCTGTCGTAATAGGGCCCACGATAGGCGTATGAGATGCGCGCACCAAAGCGGCTGTCTTCATAATAGAGCGTGACGTTATACAACAGTTTGGAGGCGCCGACATAGGCACTGTTCACAACGACAGCAGCCGGAACCACCAGTCCGCCCGTGACAGCCGCCACCGCAGGCGTTGTCTTGGTGGCCGCAACCGCAGGTGTTCCCGCCTTGGTGGTCGTATCTGCACCCACAACGGTGGGCGAGGATTGTGAATCGGTCACTGTGGCGTTGGCGATGATACCGAAGCGCTTGAAGATGCCGGGCAGGAACCGGAAAGGTGCTTGCAAGCCGAACTCAAGACCCTTGATTGTTGACGAGGTTGGCGAGTTGGAAATGCTCGTGATCGAGAAATTGTCAGTCCCTGAAATGCCGTTCACCGCGTTATATCCGGGCGTGCCTGTGGCGAGAATAGACGTTGGCAGCCCTGTTGACGCGAACGTGCCCTGAGTCACCACCGACTGTGTGCCATTTTGCACCACCTTGCTAAACGCGCTGACGGACAACACAGACTGCGGCGCAAAATACCATTCAAGACCCGCATCATAGTTGGTTGCAACCGAAGGCAGCAGCTTCGGATTGTTGAATGTTACCTTGAAGTTGAACGAGTCGACCGTGGCACCCGGCGAGAGATTGCCGAGCGAGGGGCGCGTGAGCACCTTAGCCGCCGCCGCGCGGAAGATCAGATTCTTCGTCGGATAGACGTTAAGATTGAGCGAAGGCAGCCAATTATCGTAACTGTTGTTCACAGTCGTCGGCACCAATTGGTTGACCTTATTCACGTCTGGGACAACGCTAAGTGCGGTCGATGTCAAATCAGTCGCGACATAACGAACGCCAGCACTCAGCGCATATTTCAGATGAAGCAGTTCGCCGTCAGCATCGACCTGAAAATAGCCGCCTTTGACCTTCTCGGTAATTGAGCGGTTATTGCCGGCATCAAGGCTCTGAAGCGCCGGCAAATTATACAGGTTGGAGAAGGCTGCGGCGCTCGCCAGATTCGCGACGACGAACGAATTTGTCGTCCCGGCGGGTTGCCCGTTGTTGCCCAGGGTGACGAGGTCGGTTGCAATATTATTTGCCGTCAACGAATAGCCGTTGTTGGCCGAGGTGCAGATGGCCGAGGTGCCCGGCCCCCAAGCAGGTGTGGTTCCCGCCTTGGTGCAGGCTTGGCTGTCGCGGAAGGCGCTCACTGTGTTGTAATCAAATTGCCGGTAAACGCCACCCAGACGTGCCTTGAACCCGGGCGCGACCTTCCACTCCAAATCGAGTTTTGCCGTTTTGAACTCGTTGGTGATATCGGTGGGACGGTCACGCAACAAAGTGAACTGATAGTTCGCAGGGTTTGTCGGGTCGCTTGCTCCCGTGCCAAAGGTCAGCACTGGGAAGGCTTGATTGCTATAATTATAGCTATAGCCTTGTGCCGCGCCGACGCCGTTGGCCGATAGATTATCGATCGCGACAGTCGTTTGGATCGGGATATTTTCATCGGCCTTCGAAGCCCCGCCCGAAAGCGTAACCTTCAATGTATCGCTCAACTGCTGTTCAAGTTTTCCGCTGACTTGGTAGAAGCTGTCGCGTTGATCCATGTAGAAGTTCTCATGGCGCTCGAATGCATTATTGAATGTGCCCGCGACCAGATTGCCGTTGGTGTCATAGGTCGGATTGACCAGATTGATGCTGGCTTCGTTGTTACGGAACAGAATTTCCGCCCATTGCTCGGTGCGAATTTCATGATAGCGCGAATAGAGGCCATCGATTTCGACGTGTGTCTTCGACGAAGGTTGCCACTCAATCGCTCCAGTATAGCCCTGGCGCTCGCGATCATGCGTGATGATGCCATAACGCGGAATACGCGGGTGGAAAGCGAGTGCCGCCTGATCGCATGCCGCGCTCGGCACATACAGCTTATTGGCAAAGCAGTTGGTTGTCACCCCGCCCGTGGTCACCGAATTGAAAACAGCCTGTGCCCAGCGTGTCGTATTGTTGCCCAACTCAAGTGTGTTGGTTTTCGAATAGGCCGCTGAGAAATTGATGCCGAATGTGCCCTCAGCATTGCGCCAGTTTATAAGCCCTGAAGCCTTTGGCCCCGTGTTCTTGCTCAAATCATTATACGAACCTTGCCCCGAGACCGCGCCGTGCAGACCTGCCTTTGCACCCAAGGGGTGCCCCGTGTTCAGATCGACAACCGCGCCGAGCGAACCCTCGTCAATCGACGGCTCTGCCGTCTTGTGCACAACCAGCGAACGGAACAACTCGGAGGCGAACAGGTTGAAGTCGAAAGAGCGCTCGCGGTTCGCGCCACCGCCAGAGCCGGCGAGGAAGGTGGATGCCTGCGCCTCCATGCCATTGACGCGTACCGAGGTGAATTGCCCTGCCAGCCCGCGCACGGTAATCTCGCGGCCCTCACCACCGTCTTTATTGACCGCGATGCCGGGGATGCGCTGGAGCGATTCGGCCAAGTTCTGATCAGGGAATTTTGAAATATCTTCGGCCACGATAGCATCGACGGAGCCAACCGAGAGCCGTTTCAGGCTCAGCGCCTTGTCGAGCGAGGCACGAAAGCCGGTCACGACAATGTCGGTCGCTTCGGGTGCGCTTGCCGCCGGTGCGGCTTGCGCAGGCGCCGCTTGAGCATGTGCGGTGCCCGCGCTCAAAAGCGCCAGCGTCGATACGCCAAGCAGCCGCATCGAGGTGGCGGTTGCGCGTTGGTTTCCACGAGTGATTTGCATTTTAACTCCCCTGTCTCCGTATATTGATACCGGTGTCATTCCGATTCGCACGATCAAAAACTACTGGTTGCCGACCCGTTATGCTGAAAGAGAACCAAATAATTCTGGCAGTTTTCTGCCATCGCCTTCTCCCAACATGCCGCATCATGACGACCATTTTTCCGGCTTTTACGTCTAAGTAACCGGTGTCATATGCTTTTGAAGCGAAATCGCGGGGGTGTCAAGCGCCGTGTCAGCGTTGGGATTAACTTCCGGGCTGACTATAGGGTACGCGCGCGAACAGTTCGCGCTCCCAGCGACGTGGATTGTTCTCGACACGGCTGTGCGTGTCAAAGATCATTGTCGCGCGGGCGGGCAGGGTATAGGGGGGCCAGCCGGGGTTGCCCGTTTTGGCAAAGCGCACGAAAGCGCGCATCACCGTATCACTCATCGCGGCTTGTGCGGGCGTCATGTTGGGCGTGGTGCCAAAGCTCAAGCCGATGTCGTCGGTGTGCTTGGCATTTTCAAAATTGAGCTGATAGACGAACGCGGGGTGGCCCGAGGCCGCGCGTGCTTCCGCCTCGATCACCTGCCCGCGCCATGAGCGCGCGGCGGTGACGATGCGGTGGAACAGCTCAAGCGGTTCCGCCTTGGGGTAACGCGCGCGAAACTGCGCCACCACCCAATTTGGCTCAATATCGACCTTCATTTCGGGCGCGATCCGCAGGGCGAGATTCTCGAACGTCAGCCCCTTGAGCGCTTTGCTATCCGGCGCGAAAAAGGCGCGCGTCTCGGCCACAACATTGCCCTGCATCATCGGGATGCTGTTGCCCTGCGGCGCGGCATCGGGCCAGAAGGGGTGGCGCGACAGGTTCCGCATGTCGAGCACCGGCCCCATATAAAGCGTGCCACCCAGGACTGGATCGGGTGCGGACAGCGCCTCCATGAGTTTGCCGAGCGGGGCCGTGGCAGGATCTACGCCTGGCCCGAGCTTGTCCAGAAATGCCTTGGCGCGCTTGGCGGCATTCATCGGACCCTGCGCCGTCACCTGCTGCCCGCTCATCGTGATTGCCTTGTGGAACAGGCCTTGCGCGGCGGGCATTGCCATCAGCGTCGCGATTTTGGCACCGCCTCCCGATTGGCCGAACAGCGTGACGTTGCCGGGATCGCCACCGAATGCCGCGATATTCCGTTGCACCCATTTGAGCGCGAGGATGAGGTCAAGCTGCCCCACATTTCCGCTATCGGGATATTGCGGAAGATAGAGATAACCCAATGCGTTGAGCCGATGATTGAGTGTGACCACCACCACGTCGCCCTTCGCCGCGAGCGTTGCGCCATCGTTGATCGGGTCAACCACCGAACCGTTGGAATAGGCCCCGCCGTGGATATAGACCATCACCGCGCGGAGGTGGGCGGTGGGCTTGAGCGGCGTCCAGACATTGAGGAACAAGCAATCTTCGGACTGCGGCTGATAGCGCGTGCCGGGCTGCGGGCAGGAGGGGGCGAAATCGCGGTCGATTGATTGACGATCTTTCTGTTCGGGCGCGATGGGAGGCTGAAAGCGGGCAGCGCGTCCGTAGCGAATCCCGCGGAACGACCAGATTCGATCGGGGTTCGTTTCGTGTTTGAAGTAGCTCTCATATTTTCCATCGGGTGCGAGCACCGTGACCGAAACCGGAACCGCCGCAGAAGCCGTCGACACCACCATCGGCAGCAACGCGAGCATCAACGCAAACAGAGCACGAAAGAGGCGCGAATCGAGGGTCATAGCGTCGCAATATATCCAAATAGGTTATATTTGTCAATCAAATTTACCGGCGCACATCCAATTCGCCACTCAGGAAACTGTCAATATCGTCTTGGGTGAACAGGCTCGCATCGCCGGGCAGAGTGTGTTTGAGGCAAGTCAGCGCAAGACCCTGCTGCGCGGTGTGATCAAGCCCTAAACCCGCATCGAGGCCGTGCAAAATGCCCGCCGCAAAGGCATCGCCCGCGCCGATGCGATCAACAATTCCCGAGAGCATCACCTCGCGTGTTTGCGCAAATCCATCGGGCGAATCGACACGCGCCGAAAGCTGGTGCTGATCTGACGTGATCGTGTGCCGCGCGGTCGAAGCGATGACCTTGAGGTTGGGGAAGGCCTTGAACGCCGCCTCAGCCGCAGCGCGCCGACGTTTCTCGCCATCCACGGCACCAAGGTCGATCTCGAGCAGCAGGGCAACATCGCGGTGATTGCCGAAAAAAATATCGGCGTGCAAAATGATCTCGGACAGGATCGAACGCGGATCGCTGTCCCATGCCGCCCACAGATTGGCGCGATAATTCCCATCGAAGGACACTGTTAATCCGCGCGCCTTCGCCGCTTTTACCGCCGCGAGCGTGGTGCGCGCAGGCTCTGGCCCCAATGCTGGATTGATCCCCGAAATATGCAGGCGGTGCATGCCAGCGAACGCCGCATCCCAATTAAAATCATCCGCGCGGGCGCAAGCGAAAGCGCTGTCGGCACGGTCGTAAATGATGTCCGCCGCGCGCGGCCCCGCTCCGGGCGTGAGAAAATACAGCCCCATCCGCCCGGGCCTGGTCTGCACCGCAGCGCAGTCGATGCCCACGGCCTGAAGCGCCGATACAGCGCGCCGCCCGAGCGCATTGTCGGGCACGACCGAGATCATCCGGCAGGTCGCGCCCAAGCTCGCCAGCCCGATGGCAACATTCGCCTCCGCCCCGCCAACATGCAGATCAAGCGTGTCGGCCTGCGCGAGCAGTTGCTTGCCCGGAACCGCGAGCCGCACGAGCAATTCACCATAGAATGCGGTCGGCGTGGCGTTCATCGCCCGAGCCAGCCGCCGTCAACAGCGAGAATATGGCCGTGAATATATTTTGCGGCGGATGACGCGAGGAACACTGCGGCACCCCCAATATCCGTGGCATCGCCCCAGCGCCCTGCGGGAATCCGCTCCAAAATCTGGCGGTTGCGGGTTTCGTCCGCTTGCAGCGCAGCGGTGTTGTTGGTCGCGATATAACCGGGAGCAATGGCGTTGACGTTAATGCCCTTTGCGGCCCATTCGTTAGCCAACAGCTTGGTGAGGCCAGCGACGCCCGACTTCGACGCGGTGTAACTCGGCACGCGAATGCCGCCTTGAAAGCTGAGCAGTGACGCGATGTTGATCATTTTGCCCGAACCGCGCGCGATCATCCCCTTTGCCACCGCTTGGCTCAGGAAAAAGAGCGTTTTGAGATTGGTGTCCATCACCGCATCCCAATCCTCCTCTGTGAAATCGACCGAGTCAGCGCGGCGGATGATCCCCGCATTGTTGACGAGAATATCGATATGACCGAAAGCGGCGAGTGCTTGCGCAGCAATGTCGGCAATCGGCGCAGTCGAGGAGAGATCAGCGCGGATGTTGAGCGCCTTGCGCCCCAGCGCTTCCACCTGCGCGCAGGTGTCCGCAGCGGACGAGCGACCGACACAGGCAACATCCGCACCCGCCTCGGCCAGCGCGAGCGCAATCGCCTGACCAATGCCCGTGTTCGCGCCGGTGACAAGGGCGGTTTTGCCTGAAAGATCAAACATCATTTGAGTTGACATATATCGAGCACATTCATGTCGGTATAGTCGAGATTCTCGCCGCCCATCGCCCAGATAAAGGCATAGGATTTTGTGCCCGACCCCATATGGATCGACCATGGCGGCGAAATCACCGCCTGCTCGTTCTGCATCACGATGTGGCGCATCGAGTCGGGTTCGCCCATATAATGGAACACGCGGTCGTTTTCGCCGAGGCCAAAATAGAGGTAAATCTCTGAGCGGCGATCATGCAGATGCGGCGGCATCGTGTTCCACACGCTTCCCGTTTCGAGCACGGTGAGACCGAGCAACAACTGCGCCGACTCGCACACGCCGGGGATGACGAACTGGTAAATCGTGCGGCTGTTCGAATTTTCAAGATCGCCGCGCACCAGCGGGTTCGCCTCGGCAATCGAAATTTTCTTCAGCGGGCAGACTTTGTGCGCGGGGAGTGAGGCGAGGTAAAAGCGCGCCTCGGCACCCTCGAATGTCACGTCCTTCGATCCCATCGGGATATACAGGCAGTCGCGGGTGGCGAGATCAAATTTCTGGCCATCAACCGTAATCGATCCCGCGCCACCGATATTCACCGCCGCCATTTCGCGACGTTCAAGAAAAGGGTGGCCCTTGGCGGAGGCTGGCTCGCTCTGCTCGGGAAGCTTGATCGCCGAACCGGCTGGCACCGCACCACCGATGACAAAACGCTCATTGTGCGAATAATTGAGCACCACCTTGCCGGATTCAAACATGCCGCCGACAAGATAGCGCTCGCGCAGCTCGTCATTATCGACGCATTCCATCATATCGGGGTGTGTCGCGTGATAGGTTCTGGCGAACATTGGTCTCTCCATTGCGTTGTTGTGAGTCGAGGTAACCGGTGTCAATTGGCGCTCAGCATAGCTGTGCGGGCGAAGGCGTCAACCCTTTGGCGGCGCAACCGACGCGCGTTTGACCAGCGTGGAGAGGAACACCGAAGGCTCGCTCACCTTGGTGCCATCGCCCGCCACGAGCTTCAATGCCGCGGCGCGCGCCATGCTCACAATGGGCCAACGCACCGTGGTGAGTGGGGGCCAGATGTGCGCGGCAATCGGCGTGTCGTCAAACCCGAGAATGCTGAGTTCAGTGGGCACATCGAGCCCGCGTTGGCGCGCAACGTGCAGCACACCGGCCGCCATCTCATCATTGCTCGCGAAGATGGCGGTGGGGCGGGGCGCGAGATCGAGCAAGCGCTCGCCCGCCGCAACGCCCGATTCAAAGGTGTAATTTCCCTCGGCGACCAGACTGCGCGGTAGGTTGATGTTTGCGCCGCTCAGCGCGTCTTCAAACCCAAGCCGCCGTTCGGTAGCGGAGCGAAACCCTTGCGGGCCTTGCACCAACCCGATACGGGCGTGGCCGACGCTGATTAGATAGGCAATCGCACCGCGCACCGCCTCGCGGTCGTTGGAGGCCACCATATGCTCGTCGTCATCGAGTTCGGCAGAGCCCATGCGGACATAGCGGCACCCAATTTCAGCGCATAAGCGGGCGAGCGCATCGTTTTCCGAGATTGGCGGGAGCAGCACCACGCCGAACAGCCGCTGCCGCTCAAGAAACAGCCGCACATCATCGAGCATGGCCGGTGATCGCCGATCAACAGGGCGGACAACGAGTTCGAACTCGGTGCCTTTCACGCCTTCGAGAATGCCCTCCTGCACATTGAGCACCATCTGGGCGTTGGGATTGTCATGCAACAGCCCGATCAGAAAGTTGCGCCGCAAGGCGAGCGCGCGCGCCTGCGGATTGGGGACATAGCCGATGTCGGCGATGACGGCCTCAACCTTTTTCCGCGTGGCGTCGTTGAGCAGTTCCGAACGGTTGATGACGCGACTCACGGTTTTCTTCGACACGCCCGAGAGGCGCGCAACGTCGTTGATCGTCGGCTGACCGTTCTTCATCATCGCGACTGAGCATAGCGCGCGCAGTCGTGAAGGTGCAAACCGTTAATTATTCTCGCCTCTGGACAATTGACACCGGTTACCATTAAGGAAAGAGTCTAAAGAGGAACAGAGGGGCGCCAAGTGATTCATACAACGCAATTTACCGCAGCGGCTTTGGCCAATGCCCGCAAGGCCGCGACGGGAATCGCCACTTATCCCGGAGACGTACCGCGCGACTTGGCGCACGCCTATGATGTGCAGGATCGGATCATCACCCTGATGGCCAAGCCGATTGCCGGATGGAAAGTCGGACGGATCAACGGCGCAGAGGCGGAAAGCTTCGGGATCAACCGGCTGGCGGGCCCTATTTTTTCCGACTTTGTTTTTGCAGCCCAACCTAATGAAGTCGCTCAAGTTCCGGTCTATGCCGAGGGGTTCATCGCGGCGGAAGCTGAATTCATGCTGCGGATTGGTACTGCGCCAGACCCGGCGCAATCGCACTTCAGTCTCGAAGAAGCCGCAGCGCATATTGATCAGATTTGCGTCGGAATCGAAATGGCGAGCTCGCCCTTTAGCGGCATCAACGATCATGGCGCGGCCGTCACCGCGTCGGATCTTGGCAACAGCAAAGCACTCGTGATCGGTGCGCCGATTGCTGCAACCGAATGGCCCGAATATGCTGATTGGCCCGTTCGGCTGAGCGTAGACGGTGTTCAACGTGGGCAGGCCAGCGCGAGCGGCTTGCCCGATGGGCCGATGGGTGCCGTGCGCTTTCTGCTCGAACATTTGGCTGCGCGCAAGATTGCGCTTCATTCGGGGCAGTGGGTGTCGACCGGAGCGATTACCGGCGTGCACCAGGTGCAGGTTGGCGAGCAGGTGCGGGTGGACTTTGGGGCAACATATGTCGTGCAATGCGCGCCAATCGCGGCCATAGCTGTCTCATAAATAGAATTTGGAGAGCGGAATGGCTGAGTCCGGAAGCATCACACCTGACACGCGCATTGGCCGTTATCGCTGGGTCATTGTGGCATTGCTTTTTGCGGCAACTGCCATCAACTATGTTGATCGGCAGATGATCGGCGTGTTGAAGCCCACTCTCGCTAAGGAACTGCACTGGTCGGAAACCGACTATGCCAACATCATCTTCTGGTTCCAGCTTGCTTATGCGATTGGCTATCTTGGATTCGGACGGATTGTGGACAAGCTCGGCGCGCGGCTTGGCTATACTGTGGCGTTCATCATCTGGACGATTGCGCATGTGGCACACGGCGGGGTGCGGACGATCACACAATTTGCGGTGGTGCGCTTTGGCTTGGGCATCGGCGAATCGGGCAATTTCCCGGCGGGCATCAAGGCTGTCACCGAGTGGTTTCCGGTTAAGGAGCGTGCGCTGGCGATCGGCATTTTTAATGCCGGTGCCAATGTCGGAGCGATCCTCACTCCGCTGATCGTGCCGTGGATTACGCTCGCTTATGGTTGGCGGATGGCGTTTGTCGCGACTGGCGGGTTTAGCGTGGTGTGGTTGATCGTGTGGTGGGTGGTCTACCGTCGCCCGTCAGAGCAGCCGAAACTCTCGGCAAACGAACTCGCCTATATTACGCAAGACCAGCAAGATCCGATCACCCCCATCCCTTGGGTGAATCTGTTGGGCAAGCGCGAGACCTGGGCCTATGCCCTCGGTAAATTCTGCATCGATCCGATTTGGTGGTTCTATCTCTTCTGGTTGCCGGGCTATTTGGGTGAGCGTTACCACCTTGATCTCAAGAGCTTCGGCCCGCCGTTGATTGCAATCTATGTGCTGTCCGATCTCGGCAGCGTCGCGGGCGGTTGGCTCTCCTCGAGCCTGATTAAGCGCGGGAGGAGCGTGAATGCGGCGCGCAAAATCGCTATGCTGATTTGCGCACTCGGCGTGATCCCGATTTTCTTTGCGCAGAGCATCAACAATATGTGGCTGGCGGTGCTGATCATCGGGCTGGCAACGGCGGCGCATCAGGCGTTTTCATGCAACCTCTATACCTTGCCGTCCGACGTCTTCCCGCGCAGCGCGGTGGGTTCGGTGCTCGGCATTGGCGGCACCGTTGGCGCGCTCGGTGGTATGGTTTTTGCGAAATATGCGGGTTATATCCTTGATGCGACGGGCAGTTACGCCGTGCTGTTCGGGTTGGCGGCGAGCGCGTATCTGATCGCTTTGCTGCTCATTCACCTGCTGACGCCGCGGTATGCGCGGGTTGAGTCGGTATAGGATGCCTGCCCGCGTTGCCTTGATTGTGGCGGCGCTCTTCGCCTCCCCAGTAACGGCAGCGCACCAAGCGCCCAAGCGGTGGATGTTTGATCGGCTTGATCAAATCGGTGGCCTCGTGCCGCACGTGGAGGGGCATCCGCAAATCATCGAGACGCCTCTGGGCAAAGCCACGCAGTTTAACGGCGTTGATGATGCGCTGTTTATTGACAATCACCCGCTGGCAGGGGCGAAGCGATTCACCTTTGAGGCGATCATCCGGCCCGATGGCGGTGCCGCTGAACAGCGTTGGTTCCACCTCGCGGCGGATGAGCCGGTGGTCGCGGGCGTCAAGCCCATCAACCCGCGCTTCACATTCGAGCTGCGGGTGGTGGGGAATGAATGGTATCTTGATACGTTCGTCGTCGGGCCGGGCTATCGGCAGACGCTCGCCTTCCCGGAAAAGCGCTTTCCGGTCGGGCAATGGTATGCTGTGGCGCAGAGCTATGATGGGCATATGTATCGGTCTTACGTCAACGGCGTGCTGCAAGGCGAAGCGGCTGTTGCGTTCACACCGCAAGCGCCGGGGCGCGCGTCGGTTGCGGTGCGGATCAACCGGGTGAATTATTATCGGGGCGCGATCCGCGAAGCACGGTTTTCGGATCAGGCGCTGAAGCCCGCGCATATGTTGCGCGTGCCCGCAGAGGTGGAGAGAGAATGAAACAAACTCGCGGCCATGGCTC
>Ga0075019_10000671_pt1 | contig 19574 bp, 18 predicted proteins | sample ColStrG_CSR_2013_FD_71473 | JGI IMG/M metagenome (GOLD analysis project Ga0075019, IMG submission 71473) | Freshwater sediment microbial communities in response to fracking from Pennsylvania, USA - Cold Stream Run_MetaG_CSR_2013 | ecosystem: Environmental > Aquatic > Freshwater > Creek >...
AGGCTGAAGTCGGATCAAAATCGGAAGGCCTCGGACAAGGCCGAAGAGTTGAAGTCGTTTATCGCCCGTTTCAGCGCGAACGCCTCCAAATCCAGACAGGCTTCGTCGCGACAAAAGATGCTGGAAAAATTGGAGTTTGTCGACTTGCCAGTCTCTTCACGAAAAGAACCTTACATTGATTTTACGATTCAGCGCGATCTTGGCAAAGACGTTTGCATCTTCGAAAACGTCAGCAAGACAATCGATGGCACGCCGATTCTGAAGAACCTTTCGTTCACTTTGAAAGCTGGCGACAAGGTGGCTCTGGTGGGCAAGAACGATGTCGCCAACACTCTCCTTCTTGAAATTTTGGCGGGTGAAGTGGCGCCCGATTCTGGCACGGTGACTTGGGGATTGACCACATCACGAAGTTATCTGCCCGTCGACAATTCAAAATATTTCAATGGGGAAGAGGCAAGCCTGGTCGATTGGTTGCGTCCCTTTTCGAAGGAAAAAGACGAACCTTTCTTGCGGGGGTTCTTGGGGAAAATGCTTTTTTCAGGCGCCGAAGCTTTGAAAAGTCCCAAGGTCCTTTCGGGAGGCGAAAAGGCCCGCTGTATGTTCTCCAAAATGATGCTGTCCGGAGCCAATGTGATTCTGCTGGACGGACCGACAAGCCACTTGGACTTGGAAAGCATCACCGCACTCAACGAAGGAATGAAGAAGTTCAAGGGATCCATTGTGTTCACTTCGCATGACCAAGAATTGGTCCGCACCGTGGCGAATCGGGTCATCGAAATCGATCAGAGCCTGCTGTACGACAATCACATCAGTTATGATGATTATTTGCTTCTTGATCGACCCGTTTAAGCTCGGTTGGCAACGAGCCAATCCGTCCGCTTCATGAGAGTGACGGACTCGGATTGAAAATCAAAAACGACGAGGATTTCCTTCTTTTGCAGCTGATTCCTCAGCTGGCTGATTTTCCTTTCCAAAGGAATCTCTTCCCTGCCATAGTCGGTGCCTTCGCGCTGAATATAGCTTTCGATCAGCGCCTCCAGGGTCGACGGCTGTAAAGACTCAAGCGGAATTTCGATCGGCGGAGTCTGATTTTCTTGAAGAGAATTCATGGACAAGGGCTCCTTCAGCCGATTCGAGCCATTTTCACAGCCTTCGTCAAGCTCCATCCGGGACTTCGATTGACGGAAGGAACCTTTTTCCGCTAGAGGTTGTCGCCATGGAAACCCCAGTGCCGCCCCAGCCGCGAGGCTCATTCAGAGTCGTTTTGCAACTCACCCGTCAAGAAAAACGTCTTGATACCGTGCTTTTGGCAGCCCTGCGGGCGCAAAAAGAAAACTTAGACTTTGCGAACATCACGCGGACGACTTTTAAGAAGCTGTTTGACGACTCACGAATTCAGATCAAAGGGCAAAATGCCAGGCCGTCTTCAGCCCTGAGTAAGGGTCTGACCTATGTCGACATCCTTGCCAAATAAGCGCCAGCCTGCACAGCCGACGTCAGCTGTAACGGACTTTTCCACCTTCAATTTAGAGCCCTCGCTGTTGCCGCTCCTGGAGGCCGCCGGATGGCGACAACCGACGCCGATCCAAAGCGCCACCCTGGCCCAGGCTCTCGAAGGTCAAGATCTGATTGCACTGGCGCAAACTGGAAGTGGCAAAACTCTCGCGTATGCGCTGTCGGTGCTGACCCATTTGGCGCGAACACCCGGGGCGCGTGCCCTGGTTCTGTCTCCCAGCCGCGAGACCGCCGAACAAGTCTATCACGTGTTTTCGCAACTGTGCTCGGCCGATCCGCAGGCCCTTGCACTGATCGTGACAGGAACACCTTTGCGCACCCAGGACAGTCTGCTGAAAAAAAATCCGCGAGTTGTGGTCGCGACCCCGGGTCGACTGCAGGAACTTCTTGTAAACAATAAACTATTTTTAGCAGGTCTGCAAATCCTGGTTCTTGATGAGGCCGACCGGATGGTCGAACTGGGTTTTGAAAAACAGCTCCGTTTTATCCATTCGACATTGAGAGGTCGTTGGCAAACCCTCTGCTTTGCGGCCAGCCTTTCGCCTAAGGCACGAGATTTGGCTCGTGCTCTGATTCAGACCCCGACATCGACACCACTGGAAATTGCAACCTTGGGCGCGGGCAAACCCGTCTTGAGCTTGCAACAAAAAGTGCTGTTTCTTTCGAATGCGCAAAAAACTTTTCGTCTCTTAGACGAAATGCGGAAAATCAAAGGTGGAACAATTATTTTCGCCGACAGTCAGGAAAGCTGTGTCAAGGTCGGACGCCTTTTTGCACACCACCAGATTTCAGCTGACTTTGTTCATGGCGATATGAAACCGGGACACCGCACGCGAGTCCTGCGGGAGTTTCGGCAGCAGAAGATACAGGTCTTGATCACAACCGATTTGCTGGCGCGTGGATTGGATGTCCCCCACGTACAGAACATTATCAATTTCGATCTCCCGTACAAAGCTGAAGACTTCTTGCATCGCATCGGCCGCACAGCCCGAGCGGGTCGAAGCGGCACTGCCCTGACTTTTGTCACACCAGCCGATGGTCGTGCCTACCGCAAAATGAAAACCTATCTCGAAGGTGCTGAAGAAGAAATTGTGATGGCAAAATTTGAATTTCTTGACCGCCACAGCAAAGATTGAGGACTCCCTTTCTTTTTGATAAGCTTTGAGACATGACTATAAAAAAATCTTTTCGCAAAGTGACTCTGGCTGGATTTGCCTTTTTTGCAATTGCTGCTCTTGGGGTGACGGCATGGGTTCTGGTGCAATCGTCAGCACCGAAGGCCCGACAAATTTCCTCAGTCGCTAACAGTCATTCGATGGTGCAACAGCCGCCTGTCGAACAAGGTGAAGTTTGGGGCCCCGACCAAGAGCAAATGGCGAACCAAATTCTCGAGCAAACCGAAAACATCGTGGATCAAAACCACCTGCCGGGACAACCCGCTCACCGAGACGCGCACCCAAAAGCCCACGCTTGTGTGAAGGCCGATCTGGCCGTGCAGAACGCAAATTTATCACCAATGCAACAAGTGGGCGTCTTTTCTGCGGATCAAAATCTTCAAGCCTGGGTGCGCTTTTCCAACGGTGCACCTGATGGATTCAACAAACCAGATTCCGACAGTGACATCCGCGGGATGGCTGTGAAATTGATGACTTCCGAAGGCAGTCAAGATTTTGTGATGATCAATTCGCCGCGGTTTTTTTCCCGCGATGCGGAGGATTACAACAACCTTTTTCAGGCTCTCAACAAGGGCGGATTCAGTTTGATCACCTATTTTTTGGAAAATATCACCAACGGCTTGATCATCAAACGCGCGCAGGTGCAAATTCACAGTGTTCTTGCAACGACCTATTTCAGCCCCGTGCCCTTGAAGCTGGGGTCTCAGTCCATGCGTTTGAAGATGGAACCCTGTGACTCCAATTCGGCTCTTGTCCAACCGACGGATGAAACTCATCCCAATTTTCTGCGCGAGTCTCTTTTGACTTCACTGAGTGCAGGTCCCGCCTGCTTTCATTTCTATGTTCAGCCCAATCAAGATCCACAGAAAAATAAGATCGAGGATCCAACTTTGGAATGGGATGAAAAAAAATCACCGTTTCTCATGGTGGGCAACTTGAGTTTGCCCCAGCAAAGTGACTTTGCGACAGAGCCCCGTATGAACTTTTGCGAAAACTTGAGCTTCAATCCCTGGCACACCCGCCCCGAAACTCGACCCATGGGACAGATCAATCGGACCCGTTTGATCGTCTACGGAGCCATCTCAGCCTACCGCCACGGATTGAACAAAACCCCGGTGCTCGAACCCACTGATCAAAGCGCCTGCGAAGGCTCTGCTGCTGCACTTTGCCAGGGTTTTCACTAACAGAGAACAGGCTGTTGCTTGCGCGAGACCCCTCAGGTAAGGTGGCTGCGGAGGTCCCCCATGGATGCACACTACCACAAGGTTATGAAGGCCCGAGAAGCGATCACGACCACAGGCACCCGTCTGTATTTTGCCTATTCAGGTGTTTTGGACCGCACCGCTTTTGAGCAGTGGCGCGAAGAGCACAGCTATGAATTCTTTCAGCTCCCCGAAGGACAAGTTGCGGAAGCCAAAGATTTTGACCTGATTTTCGATTTTCCCTCACGCTGGTGGGGCGGCCGAGTGGCAGGTCTCACAGAAAGAAAAGGCGCCTCCGTTTTTGGTCGTCTGTTTGAAATTCCGGTGGAAAACTGGCCGGTCGTTCAACACAAAGAGGGTGTTATCACCGGAATGTCGATCGAAAGAAAGATCCCAATCACTGTGGCCGGCCAAGTCGTTGAAGCGACAGCTTTCACCACTTCACCCGAGCGTGCCAGTCTGCAAGGCCCCGTGAGTGAACGCTACATTTTGGCGTTGGTTGATGGCGCAACCCAGGCGCAATTACCAGGGCAATATGTGCAGAGCTTGCGCGGAAAAGCCAAATAAAAGTCCGCTTTCGAAATTGTAAAAAAGATAAAAGTGAAATGCGTTTAGACACCACTGCCGCCAACCCTGGTGGCAGTTCGGCCCCGAAAATTGACCCAGTTCCATTCTGAAAGACAAGAGCCTTTGCCACAAACTTCCTGGCTTGGTGCTGTTTTTGCAGCCTTTCGGAGCACTGGAGTCACACAATGAAACCGCAAGTTGCAGTCCTTATTGCAAGTTCCTTCGTCATGATGGTCAGTTTCCAAAACTGTACGCCGACAAATATTGTGGCCAATTCCAACAAAGCGCCGCAGGGTTCGGACTCGACAACGAAAGCCGACACCAACTCAGGTGGGACACCTGACACCCAGACGACAAAACCGACGGACTCGACTCCTTCGCAGGGCGATCAAAAAGACAAGACCAACACGGGCACCGTTCACAATCCACCGGAGATTCCTGTCAACCCAGATCCCAAACCGATTGTTGATGACAAACCTGACACTCACCACAAGCCATCTCCCGGTGATGATTTCAATTCGGGCACCGATCTGAATCCTCCTTTGCCTCCGATCACGCCCGTGCAAATCGACTGTGCCCCCACGGTGCAAACTGTGACAACCAATTTGCGAATTCTCTTTATGGTCGACAACTCCGGATCGACCAACCAGACGGACCCGCACCAGTACTTCCGCAATCAAGTGATCAAAAGCTTTCTGCAACAGTACGGCAGCAAGACGAACCTGACCTACTCATTTGGTTTTTTTGCCGGCACTCAAGCCTATCTTTATGATACGCAAAAGCAGTCATTCCAAAGCAAACTCAATCAGCCTTTTGGCACCGCCGCCGATCTCACACGCGCGCTCGACACCTTTGACCGCCTCAAACCCGGTGGCAACACTCCTTACCATGCGGCTTTCAAATTGCTCCAAGGCGCGATTCTGGCAGACCTGGGCAGCAATTCAGAGACGACGAGCTATTCAATCGTGTTCATGTCTGATGGTCGGCCAACTGACGTGTCTGCGCAGCCGCGTCTGTCTGTGCAGATGTCAGGCCTGGTTCAAAAAATGGAGAAAGCCGTCCAAGCGGCTGGCGGATTGGTCAGCCTGAGCACGGTCTATTTCGGCCCGGCACAGAACCGTGGCGATTCAGGGTTGCTGCAGACGATGTCAAATGTTGGAAAAGGCGATTTTGTTGATACGAATAGCAATCCCAACCTCGTCATCAGCGATGTGATCACTGTTCCAGGCCAGGATTGCCAGCCACGTGGCAACTGAGCGGTGCAACTGAGCGGCACAACTGAGCGGTGATTTCGAAATTGCCACAGCCGCATTTCCATTTTAGATTTCCGGCATGAAACAGATCATGACCTCTATTCTCTTGCTGTTGGTGCTGTCCTACTCGGTCGCTTCAAGGGCCAGTCTCGAGACGCGAATCGCAATTCGCCAAACTCCGACTCAGTTGCATTTTCACATTCACCTGCAGAACACAGAATCGTCTGGCTTGCAGTTGGCGCTGACAAACCAAGCTCTCAATGTGACGAACAAAGGACTTGATTCAGCCGGAAAAATTGACGGGCAATGGAGCTTCACTATTAAGGGCAATGTCGAGGGCGAGCTTGATTATGACATTCCAGCCCGTGATCCATCGGCGCTCTTTGTTCGCCCTGAAGACCTTTGGACACCAGCCGTCGTGAACCCGAACACAACTCTGAACCAGACTTTTTTTGTGACCGCCCAGCTGCAACAGGGATTCCAATTGATTTCTTCTCAGACTGGAAAAAATCAGTCTGAGGTCGGCTTTGTCCTGTGTCGCTGCCAAAAATTCAATTCCGCCGACAAGCGGATCAATGTGTACCTCCAAAACCCAGAGCCAACACTGGCGCAAAGTGTACTGAATGCCCTCCAGACGGCGATGCAAAAATACGAAACTGAAATTGGACCCTATCCCTATGATCAATTTTCGGTTGTCGAAAGCCCCCAAGAGATTGGGCTCGCGTTTCCAAAGATGACCTGGATCGGCTCGCAGCTTCTGCATTTTCCATTCATCCTCAAAACGAGCCTTCCGCACGAGCTCTTGCATTCGTGGTGGGGCAACAGCGTTTTTGTGGATTATGCAAAGGGCAACTGGTGCGAGGGCTTAACGACACTGGGTGCCGACTATGGTTTGCTCGAGGACAGCGAACAGAAGCTTTATCGCCTCAAAGCGATCACGGACTATCTCGACTATTCACAAAAGTCGAATGAGATTCCTCTTTCTCAATTTCTGACTCGCGGTGAAGATCGATCTTTACAAGCCATTGGCTATGACAAAGCTCTGATGGTTTTGCTGATGGCGAAAGATCGGGTTGGCGCTGCAGTTTTTCAAAAAGCTTTGAAAGAATTCTATCGAAAATTCCGATTCCAAAAAGCCAGCTATCAGGACCTGTTTGCCATTCTCGAGCAACTGTCGGGCAAGAGCTTTGCGTCTTTTCAAAAATTTTGGATCCAGGCAACCGGCCTTCTTCCTGAGGTGATCGCACAAGGAGTCTTCGCGGCTGACTCTTTGCAAATCAATTGGAATGCCAGTGTTCAAGCCTTGGGACATCTGCCGGGAATGACTTTGCCAGTGACAGTTGTCTTTCCAGATTCACACACTCTGCCACTTGCGTTGCCTGTGCAAGAAGATGGCTCAGCTCTTAAATTCGCCACAACTTTTGTAAAAGAAAAACCCAAAGCCTATCGCTTTGATCCTGACTTTCATTTGTTTCGCTCTCTGGTCGATGCGGAAAAACCTGTTCTCTTTTCGCGACTTTTTGGTTCCACCGACCTGAACCTGCTGAGCACCAACAAAGAATTCCAAGATGCTGCGGCTGCGGTTTTTCCCAAGGCGCAGATTCACAAAATCGCCTCGGTGGATTTTGAGCAAAAACAGATTGTATTGATTTCAGATGATCAACTTGCAGGCAATCCCGAGTTGCAAAGCGCTCTCTTGAAAAAGCAGATTGCAATTCAAGGGTCGCAGTGGACTTTCGGTGACCAAGTTTTTTCCCGCACTGACAATGCCCTCTTTGTGGCCACCCAAGTGGGGCAGGCCACAGTTGTACTCGCGGCTTTCGGGACCAAACAAACGGTCCTGCGCTGGATGCAACGCTGGACTCATTATGGCTCAAAATCTTATGTTGTACTGACCGACACGGCGGCCGCCCTGCAGGGCTTGTGGCTGGAGCCCTTCGATCGACCTTTTTAAAATCCAAGCTTCCGCCGATTCACTTTGAGACAGATCACGAAGGGGATGAGCTTGCGTCGGAAAACTTGTCGTGAAACATCTCCTGTTCAGGCCGGACTGACCGACAAGAATGCGGGAGACTGTTGCAATGTCGGACGCCCTCACCACAATCCAGTCGCTTGTTGCCAAAGCTTGTGAAGTTATTTTAGACAAGAAGACTGAAATTGAGCTCGCGGTCTTGTGCCTTCTGGCTGATGGACACCTGCTCATTGAAGATGTTCCTGGTGTTGGCAAAACCACTTTGGTCCAGGCCTTGGGGCGACTGACGGGTTTGCGGAGCAAACGGATTCAATTCACAATTGACCTGCTTCCAGCAGATATCTTGGGCGGTCCGATCTACAACCAGCGCGATCAAAAATTTGAATTTTTTCCGGGTCCAATTTTTTCTCAGTTGATTTTGGGAGATGAATTGAATCGCGCCAGTCCACGCACGCAAGGAGCTTTGCTGCAAGCCATGGAAGAGCATCAAGTTTCGATCGACGGAACAACCCACATTTTGCCAAAGCCCTTCTTCGTTATCGCCACTCAAAATCCCCACCAGCAATTGGGGACATTTCCTCTGCCCGAAAGTCAACTGGACCGTTTTTTGATGAGTTTGGAACTCAATTACCCCACTCCGGAGGTTGAGGTCGAAATTTTCAAAGCCAGGGACAGTCGGGAAAAACTGTCCGAGTTGACTCCTCTCCTTGAAACTGACCAGCTGGTTGCGATTCAGGCGCAAGTGCAAAAAGTCAAAGTTCCACAAATCGTAGCTGAATACATCAGTCGAATTTTGCAAAACTCACGACAGCAGAAAGCCAATGCATTGCCAATTTCAACTCGCGGTGGTTTGGGTCTGGTTCGCGCGGCCAAAGCGGCAGCTTTTTTAGCAGGGCGCGACCACCTGACTCCGGACGATATTCAAAAGATAATGGTACCTGTTCTTGCGCACCGGCTAGGGGGAAACTATGGCGTCCGAAAAGGCCGCGAATGGGCCTTGGCCCTTCAAAAACACACACAAGTTCCCATTTAGGGCGAAGCGAACTTATATCGTACCCACCGGATTTGGCTTTGCTTTTGGGGCTCTGGCTCTGGCGTTGCTGCTGATGGCACTTGGAACGGGCAATAATTTTGCGGCTCTTCTCGTGTTCCTTCTGATCGGCACCGCATCCACTGGCATGCACTTGACCAACCAAAATGTCCAGCGCGTGCAACTGTCCCTGCAAATTCCCGAGACTTGCTTTGCAAATGAACCCAATACCGTCATTTGTGAGCTGAAAAATGAATCCAAGACCAAGAGCTTTCAATTGGAAATTTCAGGCAACGAACTGTCCGAATCGGTCTTCACGGCTGAAGGTGGAAAATCGACAGCCTGTCAGATTGAGTGGCAGCCCACTCGGCGGGGCGTCACGAAGTTTCCTCGGGTGACTCTGAAAAGCAGTTTTCCATTTTCAATGCTCACGGCTTGGAAAGTTGCCATGGACTCAGCCGATCGAATTGTTTTCCCACAGCGGTCGGGATCGCCAACATTTCCACAAGGCGCTGGACTCAAAGATGAGCATTCTGAACTCGGACTGTTCCGTGAACTGCGAGAGCTCCGTGAGTTTGACAGCCCTCGCCGAATCCATTGGCCTTCCCTTGGCAAGCACCAGCGCCTCCTCGTCAAATCATTCGAAGAGCAAAGCCAAGGCGCGCAGTACCTTTTTCGATGGGAGATGACGGCTCACATCCGTTCCATTGAAGGACGCCTCAGCCAATTGTCACTTTGGGTTGATCTGGCGGAACGCATGGGCTCCAAGTATGGCCTCGAGCTTGATGACTTCCAATCGGGCCTGGGAAATGGAGCTGCTCATCATTTGAATTGTCTCGAACACTTAGCTCTTTACCAGCATCAAAGTTCGATCTCATTTCGCGAAGGCTCTCGAAGATGAAAGACCGATTTTTTGGCAATCGTTGGTTGACGATCGGTCTCATTGTCGCAATCGCTTTGGTCGCGATTGGTGCGCCCAACTGGGCCCCGGCATTTTGTCTTCTCTCGCTCATCGTTCGTTTGTTTATCGACGCTCGTCTGATTGCATCCATCCCCAAGTGGGTGACAAATTCGCTCGCGGTGTTCGTGGCCTTGGGAGTTTACATTCAGTATCACAATTTCTTCATGCAAGAATCCAGTTCGACCCTGCTCATCAGCCTGTCCGCATTGAAAATTTTAGACTACGAAAAGAAGAGAGACAGCAAATTTCTCTTCCTTCTGGGAACTCTGCTCATTTCCTTGCGTTCGCTTTTTTCAATTGAACTGGTCTGGGCGATCCCGAGCCTGGCGGCATTTTTTTGCCTCTGGATGGGCCTCCTTGAGACTCAAACAAGCGCCCATCCAACCTACTTCCTGAAAGTCATTTTGCGATCCATTCCGCTGACAGTTTTTCTGTTCATTGTTTTTCCTCGCTTTGTTTTGCCCTGGGCGCAACGCCAAGCCGGTCATGGCAACGGTCTGGGCTTTAGCGATGAGATGAATCCTGGCTCCCATGACAACTTGGTGCAGAATTCCAGTCCTGTCTTTCGGGCGAAATTTGCCAATCTGGAGTTTATCAAAGTCTCGCAGTTGTATTGGCGCGGTTCCGTTTTAACCAAAAGCAACGGATTGAAATGGACTGTCGGAAAATCCAGGCCACTCTCCACCAAGCGTGCCATGAAGACCGGTATCGAATACCAAATTCTGCTGGATGGGGATCAGCAGAACTATCTTTTTGCGCTGGAAAATCCTCTCACGCTGAGCCATCCCTCAGAGAGAATCATGACCTTTGCTCACTCCGTGTTCAAAACCGGGCAGGATCATGAGCGGGCCTTCAGTTACACCGGAGTTTCCAACTTTTTGCCCGATGGCGATGATCCCGTGACGCCAGAAGATTTGGAAATTCCCGAACAGAGTCCCGAGATTCGAAAGCTGGCTGACAGACTCCGACAGCGCTCGGATGTGGCGGCACAGGTCGCCGAACTCGATCGGTTCTTTGCGACAAACGGCTTTTCGTACACACTCAGCCCGAGCGTTTACTTCAAGCCCTCGATTGATGAGTTTGTCTTCAAAAGAAAGCTCGGCTTTTGTGAACATTTTGCAGGAGCCTATGCCACACTCGCCCGTGCGATGCGAATTCCGGCCCGAGTCGTTGTCGGCTTTCAAGGTGGTCAGTACAATTCCTTGGGCGAGTTTTGGCAGATCAACACTCTGGACAGTCACGCCTGGACAGAAGTTTACTTCGGAGGTCACTGGCACCGCCGCGATCCCACCGAGATGGTCGCCCCTTTGCGCGTCTCTCTTGGCGCCGCTGACTATTTCAACCTCTCTGAGGCCGAACAAAAAACAGCAACCGAGGTCACAATTCAACAGGGCCGCAAAGCTTTTTGGCCGACACTCGTCAATGGGATTTCCAATTTTGCTGCCAATTTCAATTTCCAGTGGACTTTGTTTTTTTTGGATTTCAATTCTGGTGAAACAGTCCAGGCTCTGCTGGCGTTTCTTTCGCAGGATTTACACTGGATCTTATTCACAATTCTGCTTTTGTTTTTGGTGCCCTTGCTGTTCTTTCGTCGCAAAAACAAAGTGCGGCAGAAAAAGACCCTGGCGCGCCAGATTGTTCACAAACTGATCGAAATCGATTGGCAAACCGGGAATCTGGATCAGACACCCCTGCGACTTTTAACTGAACTGAAAACACTTGATCTGGGGCACAATGATTTTCTACCACTTCTCGAAAAGGTCTACTGGCAGGAAGTCTACGCGGAAGGCTCGGTGCCTTCCAGTGACATCCAAGATCTCCGCCGGGGGTGGAGGCGCCACGCCAAATTGCTGCTGACACTCCGACGTCAACGGCCCCGCGAATTCAGTAAAATCTAAAAATTCAATTGCTGCTGCAACTCCTCAAGACTGGGACCAATCACCGTTTTAACTGGTTCTTTTTGCAACAGTTTCTGCAAACTTTCAGGTATCGGCACCCTGGCTTTCAAAAGAGGTTCCACAACTGTTTCAAATTTCGCCGGATGAGCAGTCGCAACAACAATCCAAGGTCCTTGTGGCAACTTGTCAAGAGCCGCGACCGCGGTGGCCGTGTGAGGACACCAAATTTGACGATAGCGTTCAAGCCCCTTTGCGATCGTCAATTGAATTTCTGTATCTGAAGTGAGAATCGCTTGCACGTCTTGGCGCAGCTCTTGAAAGTCGGGATACAATGCAAAAAGCCGCTCGACATTGCTAGGGGCGCCGACATCCATGGCATTCGCCAGGGTTGCAACCGTGGGCAAGGGTTGCCACACTCCCGTTTGAAAAAAATTGGTGATTGCTGCGTTGGCATTTGTTGCCAAAACTATTTTCCCAATGGGAAAGCCAAGTCTCTTCGCCCAGAGCGCGGCCACGGCATTGCCCAAGTTTCCACTGGGAATGACGAAACCCGGGATCCGCCCCGTCTGAGCTTGGTAATCCAAAGAAGATTGAACATAGTAGAGCATCTGTGGCAGCAACCTCCCCAGACTGATACTGTTGGCGGCCAGGTACTTTCGATTTGGTCCCGTTGGTGAAGAGTTTTGGTTTCCGGCATGAAGTGCCGCTTTCACCATTCGTTGGCAGTCATCAAAATCACCCCTCACGGCCAAGGCTTTGATATTGCCTCCCCAGCACGCGATCTGCTGCTCCTGCCGTGCCGAAATTTTGCCTTCGGGATAAAGAACAAAGACATCCAAGTTGTCTTGACCAAAGAAAGCTGCAGCAACAGCACCTCCGGTGTCGCCAGATGTGGCGACAAGAACGGTCGCACGAGGACCCCTCGCTTTTCCGAGATGAGGCACACACTGCGCCAAAAAGCGTGCGCCAACATCTTTGAAGGCCGCGGTGGGTCCGTGGAACAGCTCAAGCAAGGAAATCTCTGCACTCAAAGGGACAAGAGGTGTCGGAAAATCAAAGGCCGCCTGGCAAAGAGCCGACAGTTCTTGGCGCGAAAAACTCGTCTCGACAAAAGGGGCCAGAAGCACAGTTCCAATCTCTGCCAAAGTCGACCCTGGCTGAAAATCGCGCAGATTTATTTTGGGAAATTCACGCGGAATGTAGAGCCCACCATCAGGAGCCAAACCCGAAGCGACGGCCTCTGCAAAAGTGGCAGCACTCCCAAGATCGCGAGTGCTGCAGTACTTCATAGCAAGAGCCTCGCGCCGGTGTTTGACAAGGGTGTGCTCCACGAATCGACGGACAGCCCCGCTTGCGCGAAGCCCTCAACCATTTGTTTTTCAATTTTCTGAGCCGCAACGAGGTTTCCAGTCCAAGCGAAAACGCTGGGACCAGATCCCGAAATTGAGCATCCCCAAGCTCCCGCCTGCAGCGCCGCGTTTTTCACAATCTGAAATCCCGGAATCAGATGGGCTCGTTGGGGTTCAATCAGAAAATCTTGCATCGAGCTTTGGATCAATTCAATTTTGTTTTGCAGACAGCCCACAAGAAAGGCGGCCAGATGACTCGACTGCCGAACATATTCGGGTAGAGTCACCGTTGGTCGAAGAATTCCGCGAGCTTTTTGAGTCTCGACCAAAAGATGAGGATGAACCAGCACACAATGCACACCTGGGGGGACAGGAATCGTCGTCACATCCACGCGAGGAGTTTGCTTCGGCGGCCCTGGGAAGACTCGCGAGAGGGTCAAGCCACCCCGCAGGCTGGGCGCCAAATTGTCAGCGTGAAAGGAACCGCTGGCTTGATACTCCCCGATCAGAGAATAGGCCAACATCTGCTGTTCGCTGAGGGGTTGGTCCAACAAAGCATTTGCCGCAACGATCGCTGCCACGGCGCTGGCCGCGGATCCACCCATCCCCGAACCCAAAGGTATGCCTTTTTGAATTTGGACGCGAAAGCCAAATCCCAATTGCAGATCTTTTTGCAACTGCACCAACCCAGCAGTGGCGGTGTTGCGAAGGGGATCCAATGGAACGCTGGTCACCACACCTGAAGTGGGCAGAAGCTCGACTTGTGTCTGATGGTCGGCTTGCAAGGGGCGCCGCTCGACCGTGACCGTGTCACCGGCGACATCCAGGCTGAAACCGAGAATATCAAAACCGACAGCAACATTGGCAACCGAAGCCGGAGCAAATGCAGTCGCCAGGTTTTTGCCTTGTGCACTCACAAAGGAGCTCCCAAATAAGAGCACAGCCGCAGAAGGTCAGCGAAGACTCCCGCCGCAGTCACATCAGGACCCGCGCCAGGCCCTTGCACGACCAGCGGCTGCACATAACGAGCTGTGCGAAAGGCGACAATATTGTCAGTGGCTTGAATGCGGGCAAAGGAATGAGTACCCGCATAGCGCCGCAGCGAAACACTGGCTTTCCCTTTGGCATCGATCCTCCCGACAAATCGCAGAACCTCACTCTTTAAGGCCGCTTCTTGCAAGAGCTTCAGCATCACTTGATCGAAGGTGGGAAGTCGTTGCATAAATTCAGCCACTGTTCCGGTCGCAAATTCAGGCGGCAGCAAAGGCTCGATCTGCACATCTTTGAGCCCAATTTGCAGTCCCATTTCACGGGCCAGAATCACCAATTTCCGTGCCACGTCCAACCCTGAAAGATCATCACGAGGGTCAGGCTCAGTGTATCCCAGCTGGCGGGCCTGCTCCACGACCTGAGAAAAACTACGCTCCGAAGAAAACGTATTGAAAATAAAAGACAAAGTCCCTGATAAAACGCCCTCAATTTCGTGAATCGAATCCCCGGTCCGCACCAGTTCTCTGAGGGTGTTGAGAATCGGCAACCCTGCACCCACCGTTGTTTCGTAGAGATAGTGGGTCTCACGCTGGCGAGTGTGGCCCTTGATTTTCTGGTAAAACTGAAAGTCCTGAGTGTTCGCTTTTTTATTGGGCGTGATCACATGAACACCCGCCTGAAGCCAGCCATCATAGCAACGTGCAACGGTCTCGCTGGCCGTGCAGTCAATGATCACGGCATGCGGCAAAGACTCGGCCTGAATGTGTTTGGTGAAGGCGTCCAAAGCCAACGGTGTTTTCGAATTCTTCAATTCGCTCTGCCAATCAGTCAATTCCATTCCTTTTTCGGACAGACACATCGTCTTCGAATCGGCAATACCACGGACCCGCAAATCGATCTTCAAATCCTCGCGCAATTGTTTGGAGGTCTGGTGCAATTGAGCCAGCAAGGTTTTTCCCACCCATCCCGTGCCAATCAAGCCAATCGAGATCGTGTGATTGGAAAGAAAAAAACCGGCATGCACAGAGCGCAGAGCCTTGATCACCTGCTCGCGAGCGACGACAACAGAAATATTTCGCTCGGAAGACCCTTGCGCAATTGCCCGAACATTCACACTCGCACGGCCTAGAGCGCTCAAAAATCGCCCTGCAAGCCCGGGCTTCTGCACCATGTTGTCACCGACTGCCGCCAGGATGCTGCAGTCTTCACTGACATCAATCGTTTGAATGATGCCACTTTGAATTTCCGCGGCGAAAGCGTGTGCGACTGCCTGTTTGGCCTTGGGTGCTTGCTCCAAGGGAATTGCAAAGCAAATCGAATGCTCTGAACTGGCTTGCGAGATCATTATCACCGAAACTCCAATGTCTCGGAGCGATCCAAAAAGTCGTTGTGCCACGCCGGGCACTCCGACCATCCCTGTGCCCTCCAAGTTCACCAGTGCCACTCGATCGATTGTTGCAAAGCCTTTGACCGGCGCCTTTGAATCGGAATGGGTGTGAATCTTCGTTCCAGGAGCTTGAGCATTGAATGTATTTTTAATCCAAATCGGAATTTGTTTGCGAATGGCTGGTGCCATCGTGCTGGGATGGACCACTTTTGCACCAAAGTAAGCCAGTTCAGTCGCTTCCTTGTAGGACAAATCCTCGAGAACCACAGCTTCGGACACCAGGCGTGGATCTGCACTGAGAACACCATCAACATCTGTCCAAATGGTGATCGCCGAAGACTCCAACAGAGCGCCAAAAATTGAGGCCGAGTAGTCACTGCCATTGCGTTGCAGTGTTGTCGCAACTCCACCCATTGTCGATGCGACGAAACCAGTGACAATCACCAAATCTGTGGGATTTTCTTGCAGCCATTTGTCGATACGAGCCTGAGACTCGGGCCAAACGACGTTCACAGCCGTTTCACCATGCTCGACAATCAGCACTTTTCGCGCATCCAGCCATTGCGATTGCTTTCCAACGGATTGGAAATAGGCATTGAGAAGCTGTGCCGACCACAGTTCACCATGACCTGAAATCAACTCAACCGTCCGTTCTGAACTGGAGCGCAAATGCCACACTCCCCGCAACACTTCTTTGAGATTGGCAAAATCAGTTTCCAAAATAAGTCGCAAAGGCCCCTGATGCGTGGCCGGAAGAAGTTCCTCGACAGTGGCGACATGGCGCTTGTGCAAAGCTTCGAGCTTTTCCAAATACGCTGGATTTTGCAGTTGTGCCAGGTTGGCGATTTCGATCAGGGCGTCAGTGACCTTCGACATCGCCGAGACAACCACCGCTTTTTGGGCCGGCGGTTCGGCGGTCACGATTGAGGCGACATTTTTGTATCTTTTTGCATCAGCAACGCTGGTGCCACCGAATTTATGCACGACCCATTTCAAGGTGCTACCCCCCAGGGAAACGAGGACAACCTTGAGGCTGCTTCAGTCCCAGCAAATTGTCATTCGTCGCGACTCGGCAGCCTGGCTTTTGGTCGAGCTGTCTGAAAATGAGACAGTGCCAATTTTGCCGCCCGCTGCCGATGAAATCTGCTATCCTAAACACATCACCAAGAAGGAGACACCCATGGCGCAGATCGCACCCCGATTCATTCTTTTTGGATTGTTGGCCCTGATCCTGTCGGGCCCTTTCCTTGCGGGTGCAGACGACACAGCGGCCTCAAGTGTGCGCAAAACACAGGACATGATGCGTGACCCCGGAAGTCGGAAGCAGATGTTGAACACTCCTGCCGCCAAAGCGGCGGACCAGCAAGTTGACCTGATCACAAACGATCCCCGCCAGAAAGACGCCATTTACAATCTTTCCGCCGATCTTTTCCCGAATGTCGCGACAAAAGGTGGCAATGATCCCACCGAGATGACCCGACAAATGGAAAAAGCCATGCAAAATCCGGAGGGCTTTTACAATTCCTGGACTCCGGAGCAAAAGGCGAATTTTCAGAAGATCGTGCATGATCTGGAATCCGCAAAAGCGGGATCCGCCACTCAACCGTAAATTTCCAAATCCAAGGTCTGCTGTCTTTACGCTCGACTCTGATGGCGAGACCTGTCTAAACTGTCTCCATGAAAAAAGTGATATTTTTAATTCTCCCTTTTCTCGGGGGCTGCGCAGCCCTTCACCATGTGCAATTGGGTAATTTGGACAACCGTGCCAAGGTCAATTTGCGCCCGATCGAATTGAAAGTCAGTGAAGTTGGCGTCGATCTCAATGACGTCAAACTCATTGCGAAGATTGCTGTGGGAAAAGAAGAGTCCAAAAACTTCCGCGAGCTCACCGAAATAATCCAGCTTTTTCAGATGGGACCACACACTGGAGCCGGAGTTTACAGTCTGGAGTTCCTGAAAACCGTGCAGGACACTCTTCGCAGTCAATGCAACAATGGTTACATCACGGGAATTTATTCAATTCGAGAGACTCGCAAATACCCAGTGATCAGCGGTGAAATCATCAAGGTCAAAGCGTACTGTGCAACAGTGAAGGGAACTTAAATGAAAAAAGATTTGTACTCATGGATTCTTGTGTTGACCTCGATTTTGGGACTGAATGCTTGCACCAGTCTGGCCACAGTCTCATTGACGACAATTCCTGCTCAGCGCAACAGTGTTGTGAAGGCCGAAGCCTCAAAAACGATTTTTCTGGGTTTCAATTTTGACAACGATTTTGTCAACGACATGGAAAACCAACTGAAACGCCAGTGCCCCAACGGGATTATTTCAGGAATTTTGACCAAGGATGAGGTCATCGATTACTTTTTGTTTATCGTTTGGCAGCATCGCGTGACAGCCACTGGCTATTGCACCAAGGCCAACGGCACGGCTGATCAAGCTCCTCGCTTGAAGACGGATCGAAATCCGGCACAAGAAAGTGACTCGGGAGCTGAGCAATGAAGACCTCCGTCTTGAGACTGGCCACAGCGACACTGCTTCTGACCAGCTGCACGCACAGCGTGCACTTGGTGAATTTTTCGGATGATATCCCTTTGAGCAAAAAATCAAGTGCCAGACCAGTGCAATCGAAAGCGGAACAGTTTGTGGTGTTAGGCTTTGCGACCGACACCAACTATGTCAATCAGGCCTATCAGAATTTGCAGAGCCAATGTCCGCAAGGTCAGATTGGTGGAATTGCGACCAAGTATTATACTGATCATGGATTTTTCTCATGGACCAATGTGATTGCAATGGAAGGGTTCTGCTACAACTGATCTGCTGAATTTAGATTTGAATTTGGTGTGACTTTCCGACGCATTTTTTTTGACCCAGCTGTGTCCTTTTTCAACTGATGTCTTCTGAGGCTTGCGGGCCCTCGAGTTGCATCAGGGGCAAAGACATGGATTTTGCCCTCTTCCACGACCCAAATTTTTCCTTGCGCAACGATCGGACTGACAAATCGCGCCAAGCCGTCCATTTTTGGGAGACCGCTCGCCGTGAGAATCGATGTTCCTGTCTCGGCGTCATAGGCATGCAAAAGACCATCGCCTTCGGCACCCAAGCTCCAAACAATCGGATCCGTGTGTCCGTCGGTGGTGGTCACGATTGGTGAACCATTTCCATTTTGAGCCGCGCACCAAGCCACTTCGGCTTTCAACTTGGGATGAGGACTGAGGCGAACGGCCGCCAGATCACCGCTTTGCCCCTTGGGGCAGTGAGCGCCACTCGCACGAATGAAAAAATATGTTCCCGAAGTGGTGTGCACAGCTGCAGGTGCCGTGATGATGCTGTTTTCTGAGATCGGTTGCACCAACAGGGCTCCACCGACTCCACCCAAGTGCTTCTGGTCCACAACATACAACTGCCCGTCTTTGCCAAAACCCACAGCCAGGTGGCGAGGTGCCCCTTCTGGCAAATCCACCAGCACGGGTGAGACTCCACCGACATCGATGTCTTCATCGTCCAAGGCCTGCCAGTTGGTGGGGGTGAAGTAGGAATCTGGAGTCGCTGCAAACTTTAAGTCCGCGGCCTTGAGACGAATGTAGGCTTCGCCACCGGACCACACGGTTGCATCCTCGGTGTTGCCTGTCGCAAAAAACAGATTGTCCCCTGCGACCGAGATTCCACCGGGCGCCCAGACGCCTCCCGCACGGCCCGTGGTTTGCCAGGCCCGGATCTTTTTCGTTCGATCGATCGGAACTCCCACAACCCATCCGCGGTAGTCCCCACAGTCACCCCAGTGGCCGCCATAAGGGACAAAAACGGTGTCTCCGACAAAAGCCAGCGCACCACGCTGGTTTTGATATTCAGGGTGAAAAGTCAGTCCGATGCTTGCAAGTTCAGCGGCAACGTCGACTGGCCAACCGGGAAAGGATTCACCCGTGCGCACATCGATTCGGTTCAGAAAATGCCTGGGCCCTGATGGCGAGCTTGCTCCGGACTGATTCCCAATCTGCATGCTATCGAAAAAAAGTGATCTGGAGTTGGCGTCGACAATCGGAGCTCCCGTAATACCCAATGGATCAATGTTTCCACAGGGCAGCTGCGACCGAGACGCCGGTGTTCCCAAGACCTTCAGCCATTTTTTCTGCCCCGATTGAGCCTCCAGTGCCACCACTTGATTTTTTTCCGTAGCAACAATCAGAAGATCCTGGTCTCCCGTCACTGAATGACTCACAAACAGGGGGCTCGCATAGACCAGACCTTCAACTTGCGAAGGAAACACCTGAACCT
>Ga0075019_10000672_pt1 | contig 19541 bp, 9 predicted proteins | sample ColStrG_CSR_2013_FD_71473 | JGI IMG/M metagenome (GOLD analysis project Ga0075019, IMG submission 71473) | Freshwater sediment microbial communities in response to fracking from Pennsylvania, USA - Cold Stream Run_MetaG_CSR_2013 | ecosystem: Environmental > Aquatic > Freshwater > Creek >...
ATAAAACTGTTAATTTTTTAATCAATCACTTGTTCGCAAACCGTACATGTCATGTATGTTACCATAAAGCTTTCCTGCAAGAGTCTTGCTCAGAAGAAGTCCGACATACAATAGATTTTGATGTTAATAGCATAAATGATAAAGAGTGTATTTTTATTTTGAATCATTGAATAATTCTTTATGTTAATAATTAGAGAAGAAAATTAGTTTATCTGTATCAATTTTGTTTCCTTCCATTTCGCTAGCTTTGCTTAATTCAGAAGGAAGGGTTACTTCTTTGCCTTCCATTTCCCGTGCTGCAGGCAAAGGAAGGAGGCAATGCGAAAAAAATGTTAGCTTCGCTTACTTATTTTGCTTATGGCAAGGGAATAAAATTATTTATCATCTTTGAGAGACGTAATACTATCAATTTTAATTTTAGTGAATAGCGTAGGTTTTTCTAGTCGCTACTTAGTTTTAAATAATTAGTTTTAATTTAGGACTTACCGGTTTAGTTTGATTAATTTTAATTTGGGGGTTATGGTTAAGTAGTTTAGGCCAGTGGTTTGTTATTATCTAACATTGATTATTATAGAATATTGCTATGTTGTTAATTAGACAATTATATATTATATAGTCGACGAGTTTAGCCTAAAGGAAATTTTAGGAACTGTACGGAACTAACAGTGGGGGGGTAAATTGAATAATGGATTTTTAGAAGAAATCCAGAAGGAACAAACAATTGAGTTTTTAAACTTATTTCCAATTTGTATAACATCTACTAATACATACTTTGGTCATCGCTATAGCGGTTTTCTCTGATTTTTCGGTTTAAAATGATAGAGAATTCTTGGTATAAGGAATTGCATTCTGGGTAAGTGTTTAATGATTTTCCTCTTCTTTAAAGATATCTATAAAACTGCAGTTATCTAACTATTCCATCCGCCCGATTATTTTCTATCTCTCGTTAGATACTTTTTTTTATTCCTGCAAAAGTTTTTCCTTTTTTACATTTTATTTTATTATCTTTTGGCTACGCAACAAGAAAGTTCTTTTTTTTATTTGACAATAGAGATATTACCTAGAAATAAAGAGTAACAGGTAGTGGGGGTACTTTCAACAGATTAGACTTTTTAATTAAATTGGTTACTTTTCCAAAAAACACTCAATTTCTTAAAAAAGCGCCTTAATAGCAGTAGCTTTGTAATTCAGTTTTTATTTTTCCTAAAAAAGTTAAATGCCACTAAATAAATGAAATCAAAGATTAATAATTTGTGATCATGTCAAACTCATGGTCACAAATTTTCTCGTAAAAAACTTTAAAAAACGACATTGTTAAATTAAATGATGTTTTTTTGTTAAGCAGTATTTTTAAAAGAAAAAGATTAGTAATAATTAGTAATAAGACGTAAAATTTTCTATGCTTAAGATCGGAACAAATTTGTAACTTTGTCAACTCTTAGTGAAAAGTTTTGCAAGAAGTAGGAGTTACATAAAGTGTGAAGGGTTCCATTTTTGTGGTTATTTTTTGGGTATTTACAAGGTAAAGAGCGCATAAAATTTAAAAGTACTAAATAAAAAAATAGGCAAAGAGTAGAAGATGTCACTGGTTATTAGATCTCGATTTTTCAAGTTGTCCTTAGAATACAAAGCTATTTGAATAGCCTATTTTTTCAACGCAAATTTTTTTGAAATCAACCGTATTTTTTAGTCTTTTTGGTTTTATTTAGTTAAAATTTTAACAAAATAAATTTTTTATTAGTGAATTTTTTCGATTTGGGAACCATTGACCCAAAATTTTTAGACTCTTGATTTTTTGTTATGGTTTTTCTTTACCGAGTCTTTAATTGATCTCTCTACAGGATTTTGTTATACTAGATGGATTTTGGGGAACTTAACCAGATTAAAGATCTGACTTTTTGCTCAGCGTAGCTACAAAATTTACCGGTATATCCTACTAATTTGCTTAATTTTTTACTTCTTCAATAGAAGTAACTAGTCAGTTTTCTTAATTTTTTAATAAATAACTGCTAAAAAAAAGCGGGTAACTACTTGGAAGAGAAGAGAAAAATCAATTCAGGGATTAATATTCTCAAATTGGTACATGTCAAAAAGGTGAAGAGTTGAACATTGATTGGTATTTTTACAAAATTGACGAAAAATAGTTTAATTAATTTTTTATACTATCATTGAAAAAAATTAAACTTTGCAAAGTTATTCAGGTTAGAAGCCATTTATCTTTACAAACTTTTTTATGAGGAATTTAAACAAGAAAATAATCGAGATTTGCTTTTATAGTTTTTTATATAATATAACTAACGTTGGTTAGTTAAGTAAGGTTATTTTGGGTTAATTTATAAATTGTTTACAAGAGTTCATGTCTGTTTCTTTTTTTAAGTAAAGTTACAACAATTTTATGAAAGATAATTCGTATTTTCTAGTAACCAAGTTACAGAGCAACGCTTAGTGATAGCAAAAAACTGGGAGTAATATGTGCTAAATAGGTTTTATGAACTTAATAAGTAACAAATTAGTAGTTCTCAATAACTTAGAAAATAATCATCTGTTTTTATTTTAGACGAAAAAGAAAATTACTTCAGTTAATTTTTTAAACTTAGCAACTTAGACAAACTAACGTGCTTAAAGCTACTAATGAGGGTATAGAGACACAAGAGTAATAGAATAGCTCTTCTCCTAGAGATGGATCCTAAGAAAACTATTAGAGTAAATAAATGAAATGGTGAAATTCCCTTGCTTGCATTACCGTTTCCCAGAGGTGTTGCTTTGCAAGAAACTAGGTAAGCAATGCAACCCATTTTGTTGTCGTTCTAGCGTAGCTAAGCCTTCCACTTCCCGTGCCGTAGGCAAAGAAGCACGCCTTGCGTAGCAAGCAAAGGAAGGAAAGAGGGGAAAGAAATAGAAATAAATTTGTTCCTCAGCGGTAAAATGTTAAATTATTAAGAACTCTTGAAAAAGCGGATCCACGATAAAAATCTTCTTGTCCTTTTTTTTATGACTAAAAAAGTAAGCAACCAAAAATGGAGCTTTAAAATTGTAGAGGTCATACATAGTTTGAGCACTTTTTCAAAAAAAAAGTTGTCATTAGAATCCGTAAAAAAAAATTTGAAAAACTGATAAGAATCTAATTATTATATATTGTCTTGCTTCTCTTTTTAACTGTCCAAAAATTTAGATGGGTTTCCAGAGATCTCTACAAGAGAATTAAGTTAAATAGACAACTCATCTGTAATTTTATAGCTATGCTAAGAAAAGAATTTTTATTTAGGGTTTTTAAGGGAATGACTTTCCCTGTTTTTTGCCACTTTGTAACTGACATGTTTTGCAAATCTATGTTTTCCCCTATCTTTTAAAGAAAGCTCTAAAATTGGAACAAGTAAAAAGTGGGTTATTTCATAAGAGTTGTACAGTTAATAACATTCAACCTGAGAGTGCCTCTTTTGTTTGTTTTATAGAAGAAAAGAAGGAACTATCTTGTAAGAGTTAAAGGTTTCAAATAAGTAGCTTTTTTGTTTTAAAAATTAGAACTTTTATCTTTTGAAAATAAAAACTATATTATTTAAAAATTAAATAATTATATGACAATTTTATTTAAGCAAAGAAAGCAAAATACAAACATTTCGTTGAGTTTTAGGGCAAATTCTCTAGTTTCTCAAAAATCCAAATTAAATCATTTATGTCGGGTTGTTTGTTATGCTAATTTTAAAAAAGACTTTAAAATGGAAAATAAATTAAGCAATCAAACAAAGATTGCAGCGTTAGTCCTTGGAACAACTCTGGATGTAACAATTACTGCTATGGGTTCAAAAAATCGAGGAATAGTTGAGCTTTCTAATGGGTATACTATCCTTATTTCAAAAAAATTTTCTGAGATTGAACCTAAAGTTTTAAATCTCGAAGACAAAGTAAGGATTAAAATTATTAAAGTTTCTTCAAAAAATAGAAAATTTATAATGGCTGAATTGCTAGAAGTTTTAAAAAAATCAACAAAAGAAATTGCTTTGAAAGTAGGGGAGATTTGTGATGTGACTTTAACTTCTTTTGTAAAAAAAGGATATGGGTTCGCCAAATTACCGGGTGGGTATAATTTGTTCGTTCCAAACATATTAGATGAAAACTCAAAAATGAGTAAAGTTCAAATTACTCGTGTAAAGGTAAAATATGCGTTAGGAAAAATTCTCTCACCAACTAAGTTTGATCTCCAAAACAGTTCTAATTTGGAAAATTCTGTTACCTCTTTTCCTATCAACAATACTTTTAACTCACGCAAAGACATAAATAACAAGTTTGTTTCTTCAAACCTAACAATTGGTAAAAAATTTACGATCATTCTTCCTCAAAGGACAACTTTTACTGTGAGTCCAAATGATTTTCTTCCCTTAATTAATAAAAGAGTATCTAAAAATTCGGTTTCTCAATTGTCTTTTCATAACTTTCCCAAAAAGGTGGGCAGAACACATTTAAGGACTTCTGGCAATTATATAATAGCAAATTTAAATGGTTTTGTTGTTTTTCTTAAACTAAATTTAGGTGCTAAAAGTGGAGATAAAGTACAAATCGAAATCCTTAAAATTAAAAAGAAATTTGTCTTAGCTCGTGTCATAAAAGTTTCTCCGATTTCTCGCTTTAAAAAACATCTTAATACAAAATATCTTGTCAAAAAAATGTTAAAAAATGGTATGCATTTCGGAGAAAAAGCAATGAAATGTCACTCCAATATGAAAAAATATATTTGGTTTAAAAAAAGTCGTTTTGATAATTCTGAAGTTAATTTAAGTCATTTTTTAGTCAAAGGTCCTTCTTTGACTTCGATGAAAAATAATTCTTTTAGCAAAGTCAAAAATGGACCTGCCACAGAAGTCCAAGAAATATCGCTATCAAATCGAACTCTTCCTTTGCGTAGTAATTTTTTACAAAAAATAGGTGGAATAAAAATACAACTTCAAAAACAAAAAGTACAAGCAAAGGGTTCAAAAACGTTTGACTCTTTAACTCGTACTTCCCTTAGTGCGATTCACATGAAAGAGGGTTCAAGCGTTTTGTTAAAACAAAGCAATGAAAAATCGAGCCCTTTTCTTAAAAAAGGCCGATTTTTGGTAAATTTACTTAAAACACGACGTTGTTTACAGGAGTCAACTCGACAACTCGCAAAGTATGCTGTGAAAGGTCGAACTTTTCTATTTATAGGAACGAAAAAGCCAGCGAGTGGTCTTATCGCCAGAAGTGCTTTGATAACCAAGAATTCATTTTTTGTAAATACACGATGGTTAGGTGGAATGTTGACAAATTGGAAAACAATTTTAAAATCAATTTCTAAATTAAAGCCAATTTTAAAAGAAAAGCAAAAAGCTGTGACATTAATCTATAATCAACGAAAAAATCTTGAAAAAAAGCTTATTGAAAAAGTAAATAGACTTCGTAAAAAAAGTCACATTTTAATAAAAAAAGGGGAAACCCTTATTGCAAAAATTAAAAATGATAAATTTAGACTTGTTAGCATCTCTCAAATTCTTTTAAAAAAGAAAACATCTTTTATTAAAAAAAATCAATTTTTATTAGAAAAATATAAAGCGCTTTCCCAACAAAAAAATAAGCTGACATTGAAAACAGCAATTCTTAAAAAAGAAGGTAATCAACTTCTTTTAGAAAAAAGAAACTTAGTGTCTCAAGTGAAATGTTACAAAAAAAAATTAAAAAATTTGAAATTAATATTATTATTATTGACAAATTTACGCTATTTGAAAAATACAATGCTTAATCAAGGAAAAATTCTTCGTTCGCTTTCATATATTGAATTTACTCATTTAGTAGAATCACATGTTCCCGTGTTACGCAATGAGTTTTCCATTTTTTTACCAAACCCTCCAAAACAAGTTTTGGCAAATTTGGTGAATCTTATTCAAAAAAGAACTTCGTATGCCCAATCTTTATCACGTCCTATTCTTTTAACTTCGTCCAGAAGTTCATTACCCTCTCTGGTTGGATCAGAAAGTGATCTCTCTCAACTTTCTCCTTTTCCAAAAGGCATTGCATTACTTTCTTCACATAGTGGAACCTTTCCGGTTTTCCAAAGGGAAGGTAAGTGGAGAAAACAATATGAGCAAGAAGGAGAACGTTTAAATGTTGCTGTAAAGCAGCAGGTGGAACAAAAGTTAAGCCAATTAAAACCTCTAAGTTTATTTCATTTTCCTAAAACGCAAGGGGAAAGTAGTTTGTCGACATTTCCAACGCATGAAAATAATCGAGAAAATAAAGTTATCTTGATAAGTAAACTTTTATGCCAATTAAATCTTTTAATTGATTTTGCTAAAAATTATCAAAAATTTTTTACTTTAAGAATTCATGGAGCTGAAATATCTTTAAAAAATTTACAATTACGTATTAAAAAGTTTCAATCAAAAGCTTCGATTCTTCTAAATTTAAAAAAACAAATTCAAAAAGAACAACTGTTTCTCAAACAAACAATCTTATCTCAAAAAGAGATCTTACATAAATTAAAAAAACGCTTAAGAATATTGTTTTATGAGCAACGTCTTCTAAATTTTTTACCGAAATTACGTTATTTATCAACGGATAAATCTAAAATGTTAGAAATTATTGAGTTATTAATGAAAAAGTTAGTCGATCCAAAATTACGCTATCCTATTGATAAAATTTATGATGAAAAATTAAAATTTTTCTCAAAAAAAGTAGCTGCTTCGAAAAAGAAAAAATGGCAACGTTTAGAAAAGTACTTTGGTGGAGTAAGTAAAATGTCAAAAATGGGGAAACAAAGTATTTCGAAAAATATTGCTATTATTGTAGGTCAAAATGAAGAAATGAATGCAATTAATGAGTGCAAAAATTTAGGAATTAAAATGTTTCATATTGTTGATACAAATTCGAATCCGCGCTTATCTGATTATTTTGTACCAGCTAATGATGATTCTCGAAATTCAATAAAATTTATTTTGGATCGAATTTTAGCCCATATTTTACTTGCTCAAGAGTTACGAGAAAAATTAAAATCTAGAAAAAAATTTTCTAGTAATTAGTTAGTGATCTTATTGTAATTTTGAATACTTTTGTTTTGCATTTTTTAAAATTTTACAATGTATCTTTGTTTTTCCGTACTTTTTTTTTAAAAGAGCGAAAATAGAAATTATTTTTCTTTCGTGGTGCCCTTATTTTTTCTTTGTCTTCTTCTTTTGACTGTTGTTAATGACTGTGCATTCGCACCTAAGATGTTACTGGAAAACATCTACGATGTTAGAAAAGTCTGTTGCGTTTCCCTTCCTTTTTGCCATAGGCAAGGAAATGAAGCAACCCTTCCTTTGTCTTTCATTACTTTTCCCTTGCTACAAGCAAAGCAGGCAAAGGTTGCATATGCCTCCTTGCCATAGGCGTTTCCCTAGCGGAGCTAAACCCAAAGGGAAGGGAAGGCAAACAATCGAAATGGAATTCTGCAGTTTTCCACGAGTTCTTTTCTTACTTTTTTCATGATTTTCCTTAAAAAGCCTAGTTTTTTTAGATTATCGATCTATAGAAAAGATAGATCTTTTTCGTTTTTTAATAGTACTTTTTCAAGAAATCTTTGTTTGAGCATAGCGCTTTAACTTAGTTATTGGAGTAGAACTTTTCCTTCGATTTCCCTTCCCTCTTTCCTTGCCGTTTCCCGTGCCTTCTTCCCATTTCCCAGAGGGAAGGGAAATGAAAAGCAAAGAAGCTACGCCAAAGGGAAGGGAGGCAATCAATGGAAACAAAGAGTAGAGCAAAATTAAGAATTAAGCTAAAAATCTAGTATCTATTAAGTCGTTAAGATTTTTGGTTAAGGTAATGCAAAAAAAAGAAAATTTTGTGGATCGGTGCAATTGGGCATTAAGTGTAGAAAAGGTAATGCAACACCATATTTCTGGAAAATTGATAAAGGTATTGCTTTGTTTAGGATACTCTTCCATTTAATCTTCTCAGAGAGTGAACGAAAATAAGTCGACTAAATTGTTACTATAAAAACGTTAGTGATAGTGTTTTATATATTATGTAGTAAAAAAAGTTACCTAACTGAAGTTGTTGATTTTGACAATTATCTCTTTAGCCATTTTTTTGTATGTCGTCTGTGTCCCTTGCCCTTCCCTTTTGCCTCCTTGCCATAGACTTAGCTACGCTAGGAAGGCAAGGAAATAAAGCAACCCTAGCTTTGCTAACCCAGAGAAAAAGGAAGCAAAGAAGCAAGTTGTTTTCTGTAAAGAAAGAAAATGGCAAAAGGGTTGCATGCCTACTTGCCATAGGCGTTTCCCGTGCCTTGCTACGCAAGCAAAGAAGCAAGCCACAGACAAAGGAAGGCAAAGCTAGGAAATAAAACAACTTTTTTTTGAGTAATTGCGAAGTTTAAAAATTAGCATTCAGAAAATTATCAAGGTTTAGTAGTAGTCAAGTGTTAAACGTTTTCATGAAATTATTAAATCTTAGTGGCTGATTTTAAAGAAGTCATTGTTGTGGAGAAATATGGTGAACTTTTTAAAAACTCAGCTTAATATTTGTCTATGGAAAATTGGAGAAAAAATTATTTTCGAACTGACTTTTAATAATGCGAGATGCTTAATCTTACCCTCAAAAAAAGTCTTAGCATATACTTAAGTGAACGTTTATTTAGTGGTAAGCTAAAACTTTGACAGTTTTGGTCGAATAAGTAAAAAAAATTTATTAGAAAATTGCATGGAAATAGAAAACAATCGAACTATTAAAAAAGTAGACTCTACCAGTCCTCTAGACCCATTAAAAAACCCGAGAAAAAAAAAAAAACTGGTGGAGATGATTGGAGTTGTTACGCAAAATCTTTCAAATTCGAGATTTCAACTTCGTTTGGAGAATGGTGTTCAAGTGATTGGTCATCTTTCAGGTAAAATTCGACAAAATAGAATTAAAATTGTGGTTGGAGATAAAGTTATAGTAGAATTAAGTCCTTATGATTTAACAAAAGGTCGTATCGTTTATCGAGAACGCTAAAAGAAAAAATTATAGGTAGTATATTTCTTTCTAAAAAATTTAGCTTCTGAAAAACAAAAATCTTGCAAGTTTCGATAGAGAAAAGATTAACCAGGGTACTTGTTTTACTTCACTGGCCTTTCTCGTTTCCCAAAGGGAAGGCGTTTCCTTGCGAAGCAACCCATTTCGTTCCCTTCCTTTCCCTTCCCTTCCCTTTGCCTGTGGCAAGGGAAACGGGAAACAGCTTGCTTCCTTTTTATACCTTCCCTCTTTCCTTGCTGTTTCCCTTCCGTAGCAAGGGAAGGCGTTTCCCGTGCCTTAGGCAAAGAAGCAAGCCTTCGTAGAAAGGCAAAGGAAGAAATGTTAGCAAAGCTAGGGTTGCTTTGCTAGGAAAAGAAATGGAAAGAGGGAAGAAAAACAGAAGTATTTTTTTCTAGAATAGTAATTTTTGTACTTTGGAAAGCTTTCACTAATTATTTGTGGTATAAAATGGAACAATTTAAACATTGTTAATCTTCGTGATATGAATTACTAATCGAATCTTAAGCAAAAAATTAAATTTTTTAGCAATAAAATTTTTTTGAAATATTATTTTCTCATTCAAACTAAATTTAGTTACTTTCATTGTCATTTTTTTTTGTTTATCTTGTATGAAACAAGATTTTAAAAAGGTTAATTTTTCTAAAAAAACAATAATTAAGTAAAAAAAATTTTGAGAAAAAATATGGGATTACCTTGGTATCGTGTACACACCGTTGTTATTAATGACCCGGGCCGCCTTATTGCGGTGCATTTGATGCATACTGCTTTAGTAGCAGGATGGGCTGGCTCAATGACTCTTTTTGAAATTGCTGTTTTTGATCCTTCGGATCCTGTTCTTAATCCGATGTGGCGTCAAGGTATGTTTGTTTTACCTTTTATGACTCGATTAGGTATTTCCCAATCTTGGGGGGGATGGACAATTAGTGGAGAAAGTACATCCAATGCTGGTTTTTGGAGTTATGAAGGGGTAGCTGCGTCACATATCGTTCTTTCAGGAGCTCTATTTTTAGCAGCTGTTTGGCACTGGGTTTACTGGGATTTAGAATTGTTTCGTGACCCACGTACCGGAAAAACGGCTTTAGATTTACCAAAAATTTTTGGTATTCATTTATTCTTGTCAGGAATTCTTTGTTTTGCTTTTGGAGCATTTCATGTCACAGGAGTTTTTGGACCAGGAATTTGGGTTTCAGATCCATATGGTTTAACTGGAAGCGTTCAACCTGTCTCTCCAGCTTGGGGAGCAGATGGCTTTGACCCGTATAATCCAGGAGGAATAGCATCTCACCACATAGCGGCTGGAATTTTAGGTGTTTTGGCAGGATTATTCCACCTTTGTGTAAGACCTTCCATTCGTTTATATTTTGGTCTATCCATGGGAAGTATTGAAACAGTTTTATCTAGTAGTATTGCTGCTGTGTTTTGGGCAGCTTTTGTAGTTGCCGGAACAATGTGGTATGGTTCAGCTGCAACTCCTATTGAGCTTTTTGGCCCAACGCGATATCAGTGGGATCAAGGATTTTTTCAACAAGAAATTCAAAAACGAGTTCAAACGAGCCTATCGGAAGGTTTATCTGTTTCAGAAGCATGGGCTAAAATTCCTGAAAAACTAGCTTTTTATGATTACATTGGAAATAATCCAGCGAAAGGCGGGCTTTTCCGTACTGGAGCTATGAACAGTGGAGATGGTATTGCAGTAGGGTGGTTAGGTCATGCAACATTTAAAGACCAAGAGGGTCGTGAATTGTTTGTCCGTCGTATGCCAACTTTTTTTGAAACTTTTCCTGTTATTTTAATTGATAAAGATGGAATTGTTCGAGCCGATGTTCCTTTCCGACGAGCAGAATCGAAATATAGTATTGAACAAGTGGGAGTTTCGGTAAGTTTTTACGGAGGTGAACTTGATGGCTTAACTTTTACAGATCCTGCCACAGTTAAAAAATATGCTCGAAAAGCTCAATTAGGTGAAATTTTTGAATTTGATCGTTCGACGTTACAATCAGATGGAGTTTTCCGTAGTAGCCCGCGTGGTTGGTTCACATTTGGTCACTTATCTTTTGCCTTACTATTCTTTTTTGGTCATATTTGGCATGGTGCTCGAACAATTTTCAGAGATGTTTTCGCTGGTATTGACGACGATATCAATGAACAACTTGAATTTGGAAGATATAAAAAATTAGGTGATTCGGCAAGTATACGCTAAGTGAAAACTTTAGATTATTTTCTAATCTAATCGTTGTTTAATTTCTATGCTTACCTTTCGAACTTTTTTTTACTCTGTTTGCGAGGCTTAAATCTTGATTTTACTTTCTCTTTTTTCTTTGCTTCTTCCTTTGCCTTCCCTTTCTATTTCCCTTCCCTCTTTCCTTGCCTATGGCGTTTCCCAGAGGGAAGGAACGAAATAAGAAGGGGGGAAACGGCTTGTTTTGTTGCCTTCCATTGCCTTAGGCAAACAAGGTAAGCCTCCGTAGGAAGGCAAAGGAGGCGTTCCACTATGTGGAGAAAACACCTGTGGCAAGGGAAAAGCAATGGAAGAAAAAGTAAATAATGAAAAAGAATTTTAAAAAAAGCGCTTTTTTAAAAATATAAAATTGGAAAAACTGATTAAAGAAAGAACTTGTTTTTCAAACAAACGGATTTTTCCATTTGTTGTTTGATATTGATAATTATAATTAATATGAATATGTCAAAGCATTTTCGAAGAAAAGGTTAACATTGACTATTCCCTTAGTTAAGGATTGATATTTATAGTAAAATCTAAAGCGAATAATTTTTTTCTATTAGAGTTAGGAAGCGTTTTTCTAAGAATTAGTTGTATTTTTATTATTGTTTTTATATTAAGAAAGTTTTGCATTGCTTACTTTTTGTAACCCGTCCAAACAAAAGCTTTGACGATTTATAAAATTAATTAAAGTTGCTTAGCCAAATCCCCTTATTCCTTTCCTTGCTTGCATTACCAAAGGTAAGCAATGCAACCAGAGGCAAGGGAAAGGTTAGTTTCATTTCCCTCTTTCCTTGTTGTTTCCCGTTTTCCTCCCTTGCGAGGCAACCAGAGGGAAGGGAAAGGAACCCGTTTGCCTTCCCTCTGGTTGCTTCGCAAGGGAAGGCAATGGAATGAAATGGGAAGTGTTGCTTTCCCTTGCTCTAGGCAAAGGAAGACGTTTCTTAGCGGAGCAACCCATTGCCAGAAGAGGCTTGCATGCCTCCTTGCCATAGGCTTAGCTACTTTGCCTTCAGTGCCATAGGCAAAGGAGGCGTTCCACTATGTGGAGGAAGGCAAAGCTAGGAAACGGAAGAAGCAAGGAAGCGAAAGCCATAGTGAAAGTGATTTATTTAGTTTAGGAGCTAATCACTAGCAACTTCGCTAAGTCAGAGAAAACTATTTTTTGAAAATAAAAAATAATGAATTAAACAGTAAATTTTTATTAATAATGTTTTAATTAAGAGTAGTTGGATTTTGAAAAGAGCAAAAAAAAGTTATGTCAAGATATATTGGTCCACGTTTAAGAATTTTACGAAGACTTGGTAAATTAAGAGGTTTCACACGAAAAAAACCTTTTCGTCGAGTTTTTCGAGGAATGGGGTTTTTAAAAGGAAAAGTGATACCTCCCGGTCAACATGGTGTAGCAAAGCTTATAAAGTCAAAAGGTTCAGATTTTTTGGTTCGCTTAAAAATTAAGCAGCGTTTACGATTTAATTATGGTGTCACTGAAAAAGTTTTAATTAAATATATGAAGGAAGCAAAAAGAAGAAAAGAATCGACGGGGCAAGCTTTATTAGAAATTTTGGAACGACGATTAGATAATGTCGTATTTCGTCTTAATATGGCACCTACTATTCCTGCTGCGCGTCAAATTGTAGCTCATGGACATATTTTTGTTAATGGTAAGAAAGTTAATATTCCGAGTTATAGGTGTCAAATTAAAGATGTTATTTCTGTCGCTTCTAAAAAGTCATCATTAAATTTAGTTACGTCAAACTTAAATGAATATTATCATCGCATAAGGTTTTATAAGGCACGAATGGAAAAAACATTAGCCTTTGTTGTAAAAAAAACGATGGTTTGTGAAATAAATCAAGCCATAGAAATGATAACGAATGGAAAAATTTTGGTAAACAATCAAAAAGTGCAGTTACCAAACTATGTTGTTAAATCACAGGATGTCATTTCTCTTCTTTCCGTTCGAAAAAACTAGTTACTTGATTTCTTTTGAGGTATGAAACTTTAAATCTTTAATTTAAGAATGACTAGTTGTTAGCTGTTTTCAATCATCTGTAAGATCGAACTTTTTTGGTGACCGTTAGAAAAACGTTTGGTGAATTATGTAACAGGTAATTCCAGCATTGTAAATGGTCCGTCTCTTTTCCAACTTTGTTGGTTTACTTGCTCCACTTGCTTCCCTTCCCTTTGGGTTTAGCTTCTTTGCCTTGCTTGGCTTGCCTTCCTACGGAGGCAAACAAAGCAAGCAATGGGAAACGCCACAGGCAAGGGAAGTGCAAGGAACGCTTGCAAGCAATGCAAGTAAATGCTGGAAAGCAAATTGCCTTTGACGTTTAGCATATTTCTCACTTTGTGCAAGGTTAGCAATGTGAGAAATATGCTATAAGTAAAAGAATGAATGGGGGGAAAAATGTCTTGTTTCTTGCTCTTTTTGTGCAACAGCCAACATTTCTTTAAAACTCAGAAATAAATAACGAAGAGAAAGAGAATAACAAAATTTCATTTGGGTTTTTATTATAATATTGCTAGAGAATTAAATTTCTATTATGTTAGAGCAGCGGAGTAATTATTAGTAATTTTACTAAAAATTACTTTTTTTTAGTAAAATTACTAATAATTAGAATTATGCGTTATAATTATTGATAATTAATAAAACCTAGAATTCTAAATTTTTTTATTACTTTCAACTATTTAAAAGTTTTGTTGACAGTTTTAAAAAAAGCCGGGATAGCTCAGTGGTAGAGCAGAAGATTGAAAATTTTTGTGTCGCCCGTTCAACTCGGGTTCCTGGCAACGATTGATTTATTAGACTTTTCCGTTTTCTTTGGGAAATGAAGCTAACCCATTTTCTTCCGTTTCCTAGCTTTGCCTTCCTCCACATAGTGGAACGCCTCCTTTGCCTATGGCAAGGAGGCATGCAAGCCTCTGACAACGGTTTTCGCCGCTAGAAAACGCCTTTCCTGTTTCCCTTACCTTTGGTAAGGGAAACAGGAAAGGCAAAAAGGCAAGAAGGCAAGAAGGTAAGCCCAGAAGGAAGGAAAATTATAAAGTTTTTTATAATTTAAGAGTTTTGAGCGTAATTTTCCAGTGTAGCGGTTAGAAATTCAAAATCTTCAAAATGAGGTAGATCGTTTCTTTCTTAATTTATATAAGAAATTTTCGTATGCTTTATTTTTGACAAAGTAGCATGATTTTGAAAAAAGGATTACAATTATGGAACGTTATAATACATTTGTTTGGTTTTGTTTTACTCCCTAGCAGAGCAACCCACATATTTTTTACCTGTTCTGGATGTTGCCTTCCTTAACATACTAAAAGATTAAACGAAAAAAGAATGATGGGTTTTGATATAAATTCAAGAGACTCGAATGTTTTAGTATTAGGAAAAGTATATATTTTCCTACTCCGTTCGTCTATTTGGTTTAATTTTATGATTAGAAAATAAAAATTTATTCTATGGCTCGTAAACCTTTAAAAAAACGACGTTTGTTATTACCTGATCCTGTTTATGGCAGCATTTCAATTCATATGCTAGTAAACCGAGTTATGAAAAATGGAAAAAAAAGTTTAAGTTATCGAATAGTCTATACAGCTTTACGAGAAATTGGTGATACTACCAAACAAAATCCTGTTGAAATATTCGAACAGGCTTTAGAGAATACAATTCCTAAAGTTGAAGTGAAACCAAAACGAAGAGCAGGTACTGTTCAAATGGTTCCACGTGTTATAAGTTCAATAGAAAGAGGAAAGGCCACAGCATTACGATGGATACTAGAAGTTTGTCGAAAATCAAAGGGTCAAAGTATGGTTACCCGTCTAAAATCACAGATTTTAGAAGCATCAAAAAAATCTGGCCTTGCTGTTCGTAAAAAAGATGAGCTATATAAAATGGCGTTGAGCAATGCTATGTATGCAAAAAAACCACAAATAATTCTAAATCTTGTAGGGAACCAAATCAAATCCTAAGAGTTAAAGTTTTCTAGGAGTTTTAACTTAAGTTTTCCTAGTGAAGCAACCCATTCCTAGCGAAGCAATCTGTTTCCCAGAGGGAAGGCGTTTTTTAGCAGAGTAACCCTCTGCTAGGAAACGCCTATGGTTTGCTTCAAAACAGCTTAGCTTCTTTGCCTTGCTTGTCTTGCCTTCCTACGGAGGCAAACAAAGCAAGCAATGGAAACAGAAGGAAAACTTTCTTAATTGTCAAATTTTTACTTTTTTTTATAATTATACAAACTTAATTATTTTGTTAGTTTCTTTTCTAACCTATTATGTCTTTTTTTAGGGCAAAGCCTAAGGTAGTTGAATTAGAATGTAAAACTAGATTTTTGATCTTAGAAATGCCTTTGAAATGTGTCTAATTCAGTCTAGTTTTAACTGATACCTTGTCTTTCCTTCCTCTTTTAAAATTATTTTGACATTTAAAGTTAGGGGGGAGTAAATGAAAGAATTATTCTTTAATTTCTTAAAAGAAATAAGAGTTTTTCAAGAAAAGAGCATGCAAGTTAAGTTTCGTCTAACTCTTTGAGAATTTTATTACAAGAAAATTGGAGTTTGTTAGTTACGTTCCGAAAAAATTTACGTATAGTTCTGAGGATGTTTTTTTAAGTAAAATTATTTTATAATTAATAGAGATGAGTTTACAAATATCTATACTGACGCCTGAAAAACCTTTTTGGGCAGGCGAAGCTGAAGAAATTGTTCTTCCTACAGAAACTGGAGAAATGGGTATCTTAAAAAATCACGCACCAATAATTACAGGTCTTGATGTAGGAGCTATGCTTATACGAACAAACGAGCAATGGAATTCGATTGCACTTATGGGGGGATTTGCTGTTGTTAAAAAAAATAAAGTAACGATATTAGCAAATGAAGCAGAATCTGCAGAAACAATCGATGCTGAAGAAGCAAAAGTAAGTTTTGAATCCGCAAAGTTAGCTCTTGAACAAGCAGAAGGAGTCAAACAAAAAGTGGAAGCAAATTTTACCTTTAAACGTGCTAAAGCTCGTTTTCAAGTTGTAAAAATAATTAATAAATTATCTTAAGTAAATTTGCCGAATTAAGGAAACGACACGTAAATAAACGTAGACAATAATATCTACTTTGTTTACCTTTAAACCCTAATTCTTCCTTTTATTTTAGTAATAGGCTTTTTTTTCCTTTTCCGTTTCCTTGCCTTCCTCCACATAGTGGAACGCCTCCTTTGCCTATGGCTTAGCTTCGCTAGGAAGGCAAAGAAGCTAAGCCATAGGCAAAGGAGGCAAAAGGGAAAAAATGAAAAAGATTTTTGTTACTAAAGTTAAAGAAAAAAGCCTTTGAAAGTCTAATTTTTAGGACAACTTTTTACCTTTATTGAGTCACCGTCTTTCCTGAAATCAAATACTTTTTATCATTAACTAGAACTTCTAAAATTTTAGCGCAAAAAACTTTTCGTTAGGTCACAATAGCAATAGTTTCTATCTATTTTTTATATTTGATAGAATAGAATGAGAAAAACTCTTGAAATTGCTTGTCTTCCCGTTTCCCTTCCTTTATCTATGGTTTGCATGCCTCCTTTGCCTATGGCACTGAAGGCAAAGCTAGGAACTGAGAAGGGAAGAAAAGTAAAAAAGTTTTTATTCCCTAGCAAAGCTAACCCAGAGAGAAGGGTTAGCAAAGCTAGGGTTAGTTTCATTTTTCAAAGGGAAGGCAAGAAAATTAATTTTTTTTTAAACGTATAAAATTAAGTATATTAACAAATGAAAAAAGATGTCTTTCCTTCCCTTTGGAAACAGGAAAAATTTCCTGTTTTCCAAAGGGAAGGAAAGACAATAAAAAATCCTGGCATAATAGCATTTTTTATAGTTTGGTGATTTTGTTCGATTTTTAAAAAATTATGTGCAGTAAGGTATCCCTTGTTTACTGAGTTTTGCAATGTTTTCAAAATGCTAATAACTAGGTATTTTTAAGAATTTTTTTAGAGTTCTTGGTCTTTGAACAACCTTTTTGGGTTTATTTACGCTCAATAAGCTATTTCTAATTTTTTCTGAAGTACTAAAGAAAAGTTTAATTGTTTGCATTTCAATAATAAGTGAATCATTGAAATAAAGTTAAAGAAGAAATTCTTTACAAAAGAAAAAAGACCAAAATTACTGAATCGCCTAAAGTTAGGTCTAAAAAATAGATTTTTTTATAAATTTTTTAATGAGATTTTTACTCGGTAAAAAGTAAATAAGAAAAATTTTTCTTATTTTAAAGTTTAGTCAAACTATTCTGATTTTTAAAAAAGCTTGTTTCGTAACTACTTTCTAATTTTTCAGTTGAGTTAACTTAACCTATACTTAGTTTACTCAAATAAAGTAAGAACAGGAGTATATCTATATATATTGTCCGATGTATTCCAAGTAATTGTTCGATTTACCCAAAAGGTAAAGGAATAATAGTCTTTTCCTACTTTTTCGAGCAGTATTTGCATTATCATAGAAAAAACATCTTACCTAGTTATTGCACATAAGCAATCAACTTTTTATTGAGTTGCATTAAATTTAGTATGTAACCTCGAAGTATTGTATAGAAGTAACTACCCGATAGAATCTTTTTTCTTTTACCGTTTCCCTTTCCTTCCTATTTCCCTTCCCTCTTTCCTTGCCTATGGCAAGGGAACAAAATGGGAAGGGAAATGGAAAAAAAGGGAAACAGCTTAGCTTCTTTGCCTATGGCAATGGGAAGGTAAGTAATGCAAGTCCGTTAAACAAACCTAAGTTATTGGAAATTCAAACCAGTAAAATTTTAATTGCTTACCTCTTGTAATCCAAAACTTCCTTTTTTACAAACTGTCACCCTCACTTTTCTTTAGAGGGAGCATTCCCCTTTTTCTTTTGGAAAAGAAGTTGGATTGCATTTCCGTAAATACTAAAGAAGTGGCAGCTATTGTTTTGCTTACTTTCTCAAAATAATTATTACTTAGCAAAACTGGTACAAAAACTAAAATGTAAAGAAAGCGCAAGTAGAATTATTGAAAAAAACTAGAAGAGATATTAATAATACTTACGATTCAAGAAAAGACTTACTTGTAATTTACCCAAAATAAGTCTTTTCTTATTTTTTTTTATTCATATGGCTGTACCAAGTATGGCCCGTTAAAAAAAACATCTTTTTTCTCTCTGAATTTGATTTTAATATTTGTTGACTTAATTTGTCTTTGTTTCAATTCATTTTTGACTTTATTACCCTATTTTTCTATATGTATCTTTTGCAGCAATTATTTTATTAAAGTTGTTGCTTAGCAAAGTTATAAAATAATTGAAAGGCTAGTTTCTATAAAATTTTACTAATAATTAATTACTAAGAACTAATTATAAAAAAGTCAAGTTTTGGTATTTATTAAGTCTTAAGAAAATCAAGGAAGTTAAAAAAATGATGAATCATAAAAAGAGTGGAAACAATTCCATAGAAAATAGTTTCTATCACTTTTGAAAAATACGGCTAATCTTTTATAAATGCAGCTTCAAGATTCTCATTATTTTATAAAGTCATTTGCGTATAAAAATTTTTTTATAAAAAAATGCAAAATACGCTTGGATTTTCATTTATTTTTGGACATAAATGAGAAAAAATAAAAAAGTTTTTTTATTCTGTTTATCCTTCGAAGTATTTATTTAAGCCTAACCTTTCAAATCTTTTTTGAATCGGGAAAACCTTCTTGAGCATTTAGAAAATTTTAACTTGTTTTTTTTTAATAGACGTAAGTTTCTAACTTAGTTTGATAAAATTTTTCTAGCACTAATTGTTTTTATTATTACTCTTACCCAGAGTTATTTTTACTAGTAGAAAAAGATTAAAGCACCCTAATGTTTTAACGTAATAAACACGATACGAAAAAATAAAACTTTTTAACCATCATTTTTATTATTAGGAATTATGAAAGCTCTAAAAAAGCTAAATATTTCAATGAATTACAACTTCGTTGTATAATAGAAACTTTAGTGGTTTAAAGAAAAAATTTATCGAATTAAAAAGTTATAACCTCAGTTTAATTAAAAAAATGGTTTTTTTGTTGAAAGAAAAATTTTTCAATTTCATTAAGTTAGGATTTTTCAAAACGTTGTAAAAAATTTGATTACTTACTATATTACTTATAAGTGGCTGTTTACCAAATCTGTTTGTTATTTATTGCGAGTTTTATTGCTGAAACTGGCGTTTCGAAGAAAGTTAACAAAAAACTTTTATGATCTAACTTGATTTTCCTGTTTTTTACTAGTTACTAGCAAAGTTAAATTAAATGTAAAGCTAGGTGGGTAAATAAAAGATGTTCACTAAGGTATTATTTATAGTTATTATCTAGAAC
>Ga0075019_10000677_pt1 | contig 19475 bp, 19 predicted proteins | sample ColStrG_CSR_2013_FD_71473 | JGI IMG/M metagenome (GOLD analysis project Ga0075019, IMG submission 71473) | Freshwater sediment microbial communities in response to fracking from Pennsylvania, USA - Cold Stream Run_MetaG_CSR_2013 | ecosystem: Environmental > Aquatic > Freshwater > Creek >...
GCCTAACCAGGATAATGTGGCAGCAGCTGTGGCCAGCAGAGTGTTGACGAACGCCAGTGCCGCAATGTCACCCGCTTCAAGCGCTGAGCCGGCGTTGAATCCGAACCAGCCGACCCACAGAAGTGAGGCACCGATCATGGTCATGGTCAGCGAGTGCGGTGCCATGGCTTCCTTGCCATAGCCGACCCGTTTGCCGATCATGTAAGCGCCAACCAGACCTGCCACCGCTGCGTTGATATGGACGACGGTACCGCCGGCAAAGTCAAGTGCACCACGCTGCTGCATGAAGCCGCCTTTGGTCAGTTCGACCGCAGCCGTTGCCGCGTCTTTGATTGCGTCCGGACCGGTCCAGAACCAGACCATATGTGCAATCGGCAGATAGCTGAATGTAAACCACAGCACGATAAATACCAGCACGGCTGAAAATTTGGCGCGTTCTGCGAAGGCACCGATAATCAGTCCGCAGGTGATGGCTGCAAATGTCGCCTGAAACACGACATACACAAACTCGGGCAGTACGACGCCTTTGCTGAAGGTCGCCGCGGTGCTGAAGCTGCCTTTGACCGGATCCCAGATGCCGCTCAGGAAGGCGCGGTCCAGCGAACCGATAAATGCATTGCCTTCGGTGAACGCCAGCGAGTAACCGTACAGACACCAGAGGACGATGATCAGGGCAAAGATCACGAATACCTGGATCAGTATCGACAGCATGTTTTTGCTGCGCACCAGACCGCCATAGAATAGGGCAAGTCCGGGTATGGTCATCAATATGACCAGCAGTGTCGACACCAGCATCCAGGCGGTATCGCCTTTGTTGGCCACTTCGACGGCAGGTGCAGCTGCAGCGTCTGCAGCGGGTGCAGATGCAGTGGCCGTGGCAACAACTGCCGTAGTGGCAGAAGCAGGAGCAGAAGCAGGAGCAGAAGCAGAAGCAGAAGCAGGAGCAGAAGCAGAAGCAGAAGCAGGAGCAGATGCAGGAGCGGCTGCGGCAGACGTGGCAGCAGCGGCCGGTTCAACTTTGGCGGGTGGATCGGCGGAAAATGCGACGCCGCTGATCAGGCATAGCAGGCAGGATGCCGCTATCAATTGGATGAATTTGTTTTTCATGGATATCCTTAAAGGTCGGCCTAGATAGCGCTGGTGTCAGTTTCGCCGGTACGAATCCGTACGACGTGCTGCAGGTCGAAGACGAAAATTTTTCCGTCACCGATTTTTCCGGTGCGGGCCACGTTGACGATGGCGTCGATGACGCTGTCGGCGATGGCATCATCCACCGCGACTTCAACCTTGGTTTTCGGCAAAAAGTCGACCAGATATTCGGCGCCACGATACATTTCAGTGTGGCCCTTCTGGCGTCCGAACCCCTTGACTTCGGTAACGGTAATTCCCTGTACACCCAGTGTGGACAGGGCTTCGCGCACTTCGTCCAGCTTGAATGGTTTAATGACTGCAGAAATAAATTTCATGATTGCCTCATTAGAAAGTTTTAACGCCTTGGAGGAACAGGCTGGTTTTACCGGTAAAGGTATGGTCAGGCGTGACGTACAGATCCTTGCTGGCATTGGTGCCCAGCACGCCGACGGTAAAGGCGACACCAAAGAATTCTTTGGTCACGCCGACTTTCCAGTCGGAATAGGACACGGCTGAATTGTTTTTAACACTTTGATGACCGGCGTGCAGTCCCAGAGAAACGCCTTCAGCGACATCGAACGCGGCAGACAGATCGAGATAGCCGCTGCCTTTACTGTCAGGAAAACCAAACAGGTTGGTGACCGACTGAGAATATTTTGCGCTGACTATTTTGTAGGTCAGCTGACCATAGACTTCGGTGGTATTGGCATTGACGAAGCCAGGGATGTTGCCCAGTCCGTTGGAAACGTATTCGTATTGCAGTACGCCGACGTCATAGCTTAAGTCGGGAACAATTTCACCACGTTTTCCGGCATACAGATCCCATTCGACGTTGCCGCTGCCGCCGGCGTCGGTAATCCATTTAATCGAGGACAGCCATGTGCCGGCATACAGACCGGTCGGGTTGTTGGTGTAATCTGCGCCACCCTGCAGGGCCGGGTCCAGGTTCGACTGGGAAATGCCGCGATAACGATAGTCACTGATCGCGCCCAGATTAAAGCTCAGTTCATTGTCAGGTTTAACATCTTCGGCGTGGACTACACCGGCAGAAATTAACATTGCAAGGGTTACGCCAACGATACGTTTGTTCATGGTAGAAGCCTTCATGGTTGTGACATCGATTGAGGAAAGTCGAAAATGCCATTCAATGTAATGCAAAACGTGTGCCAGCTGTTGCAGTGCACAATAATGGGCTCATTTAAGTGGTATTACTGCTTGCCAGTATTGGCAAAGACGGGGTTTTTGCACCACGAGCGCCTGTTTCCGATGCGCTTGGTGCACGATATTGACCACTTCGAACGGTGATTTCGCACCATTAAGGTGCTACTGGTCTTAATTGGAAGGGGGGCGCTGATGGAGAAATTGTGGGGTGCAGCATGCAATTGGTATGAATACGGACAGGAATGGAACTGGGTCAGCGAATTATCCGCTCTTCATAGTCGAGTTGAAATTGATCATTCAGTTTCAGAAGTGTTGAACTGCGGGTTCCGTAAATTTCGGACTGGATACAGGTTGATGAGAGTAATCGTTCCAGTTCCAGACTGACCCCGGTATCCGGCAAACGATGATCCGGAGCAGGCAGGGTATTGGACAGCATCTCAAAATAGGCTTCCTGTGGTGCGCGCTGGCACAGCAGGCTGGCCAGTTCGGCTTTGGTTTTGCTGACTTTGGGCCAGGGTGAGTCGAGCGCACCGTTTGACAAGCCGAAAATGCCGGGAGCCAGCAACTGGCCATTTGACGGATGCGACCGATTGCGATTGGAAAACCAACACAGTTCCTGTCGTTTTGGACTGACTTCGCCCAGCAGCAAATTAAAACCATTGTACTGGTTGGCTGTCACGGCAATTTTTTGCAGGTAATCGTGCCAGTTATCGAAGCCTTTCAAATAGTCCGCGACCAGATCTCCCCGACTTGGCGCGTCGGTCAGCGGTGCACTGCCGTCGCGCACGTTGGTCAGTGCCGCAAATTTATAGCCGGCGTTATCGCCCCCTTTGATTTTCGCCACACCCATCCATGTGCCGCCTTCCTGCAGATCACGCGGTGCAAATATATAGGGATAATCTTCCCACCAGGCCGCTTTGGCGCTGGGGCGACTGTAGTATTCATCGCGATTAGCAACGGCAATCAGGGGATGATTGCCGATCACCTGCCAGCTAAAAACGATTAAACACATCAATAAATCCTCATGAAGCAGGCTGATCGTCAGTCAGTTCCACTGGTAACGGGTAGGGCATAGCCAACCACTGGCATTGTTCCCCGCTGCCCAGTTGCACAGTGACCTGATTGTAAAATTCGGTTTTGATTTCTATCAAACAGTCGCTCCCGCCTGCAGGATTCCGGGCCGCGTTGACGACCATGCCACAGGGTTGGCCAGGGTCATCGGCCGTGAATACTTCAGTTGCGCTGGTCACATTGATACTGTCAATGTGGGACAGCACCATGCGCCGTTTCTGCTTGCCCAGATAATGGGTGCGTGCCACGATTTCCTGTCCGGGGTAGCAGCCTTTTTTGAAATTGACCCCGCCGATCAATTCATAATTGATCATTTGCGGAACGAATTTCTCCTGAGTGGCGAGGGTGACGTGCGGAATGCCGGCATGAATATCGGACAGTGCCCAGATCTGCTCGGTCAGCGTCGGGATGTTGGCCGACAGTGCAGACCAGATCTGTTCGGCCCACTCTTTTTCAGCAAGCCACTGGTAGCGCGCGATACCGTCTGAATCGGGCAGTCGAATCAGCGTGCCGTGTTGATTGCTGACAGATTCGTAGAAGGACGTCGGAGGAACCGGGAACCATTCGGTGATGTACGCCAGCGTTTTTGTACCCAGTATTCCCAAGACAACGCGGTGCGCGCTGATATTTGCCAGTTTGACTTTGGAGCGCATGATGTACATCTGCAAACGTTTTTGCAGCATTTCCTGCAGTTCAAGGGGCGTCTGAAGCAGAACCGTACCGGCATTTTTCCAGACCAGCATTGTTGCCAGCAGACGGCCTTTGGGTGAGCAGTAGCCCGCCAGGCACGCATGACTTTCTGCTAATGTTTTGATTTCGTTGGTGAGTTGGCCATGTAAAAATGTCGCGGCTTCCTCACCGCTCACTTCAATCAGTCCGAATTGGGTCAACCGGGCGATGCCTGAAGCTGGAATGTGGTGTGCTGCTGGGCTAGATAGAGTCGGCATATAAATAAATTCGATGAATTTTCAGACGGAAAGCTGTGTTTCGGCACGCATTTGCCACTATGATGGCGACTTGCTTTAAAATGCGCAGGTCGCAAATTATAATTCCTATATAAAATTTACGTATTCCCGATAGCGCTTCGTTCCTCATCTTGAAAAAATATTTCTTACCCACTGTCGCATTCATCATCGTTTTCAGTATCGGTTTTGTGTATTGGTCGAATCATCCGATTTCAGACGTTGATCATGAATTCGTCATCAAGTCCGGCAGCAGCCTGCGCAGCAGCGCGCAACAGATATCGGATGGCGGAGTGCCGGTATCGTCCGTGCTGTTTGAATTGCTGGCGCGCATTTCCGGGCAGGGCAGTAAATTAAAGGCCGGGACCTTTATCGCTGATGCGCACATCAGCCCGAAAGCATTGTTGAGCAAAATCGTACACGGCGAATTTGCGCAGTTCAATTTCGTGATGATTGAAGGCTGGACGTTCAAGCAGCTACGTCTTGCGGTTCTGCAAAATCCCAATTTGCAGCACGATACGGCGTCATTGTCGGATCAGGAAATCCTTGCTCGGGTGACAACTGAATATACCCAACCGGAGGGTCTGTTTTTCCCTGACACGTATCTGGTGCCCAAAGGATCGAGTGACATGGACATCTATAAGCGCAGTTTCAGCCAGATGCAGGCGCACCTGCAGGTGGCGTGGCAGATGCGCGATCAGGCCTACACTGCGTTCAGGAATCCCTATGAAGTCCTGATTCTTGCGTCTCTGATCGAAAAGGAAACCGGGAAAAAAGTTGACCGGAACATGATCGGCGGCGTCTTTGCCAACCGTTTGCGCAAAGGGATGTTATTGCAGACCGACCCGTCAGTGATCTATGGCATGGGGGAAGCGTATCAGGGAAAAATCCACAAACAGGATTTGCAGACCGACACGCCATACAACACCTATACCCGTGCCGGTTTGCCGCCAACACCGATTGCGCTTCCCGGCATGGATTCGCTGCTTGCTGCGGTGAATCCGGCGCATACCGATGCGCTGTATTTTGTCTCGCGTGGCGACGGCACAAGTCAGTTTTCGATCAATCTGGACAGTCATATCCGAGCGGTGAACCGCTATGTCAAATAACCCGGTTTTACTATGAAATCAGCAAAATTCATCACCTTTGAGGGTATCGACGGAGCAGGAAAATCAACCCATATTCCTTACGTAGTCAGCCTTCTGGAGTCGGCCGGACACCACGTGGTGTGTACCCGCGAGCCAGGTGGAACGGCTTTGGGCGAGCAATTGCGTTCGCTGTTGTTGCATCAGGCTATGGATTTGGAAACCGAAGCATTGCTGATGTTTGCCGCGCGTCGTGAACATATTGCGCAGGTCATTGCACCGGCGCTGGAACGTGGCGATTGGGTGGTGTCGGATCGATTTACGGACGCCAGTTTTGCCTATCAGGGCGGCGGTCGTAAGTTGAATGTGTCGAAGCTGGAGAGCTTGGAACAGTGGGTGCATCCGAATCTGCAGCCGGATTTGACGCTCCTGTTTGATGTGCCGGTCAACGTGGCGCGGGCCAGACTGGATGCTGCGCGGGATCCGGACAAATTTGAACGTGAGCAGAAAGCGTTTTTTGAAAACACGCGCGCTGAATATATGCGTCGCGCTGCACAATTCCCTAACCGGTTCAGAGTAATCAATTCTGATCGGGAAATTCCGATTATTCAGAAGGAACTGGCCGATATCATCGCGTCCCTTTGAATGCGCTGCAGTGGCTGCGTATTGAGCAGGCTTTTACCAAAACTGCCACCAGGATTTTTCGTCAGTAACAGGGTGAGTGAATTTGCTGTTGGGAAAATTTTTGATGAAGACACGATTCGCGTCATCACGTAATTCGATCAAACCCATTTTGTCGTAACTGTTATACAGGACAAACAGGGCTTCTTCGATCGCAGGTGCATCGGGATATTCCTTGATGGCCGCCTGCGCGCGGTTGGCAGCAGCGACATAAGCGCCACGACGGAAATAATATTTGGCAACATGCAGGTCGTACTGCGCCATGGTGTTGATCAGATATTTCATCCGCAACAGGGCATCAGGAGTATATTTGCTGTTTGGAAAACGAACCGCCAGTGCTTTGAAGGCATCGAACGCTTCGCGGGCTGCTTTGGGATCACGTTCGGTCATGTCCTGATGGGCCAGCGCCTGAAAGAAATTGATCTGATCGTTGAAATTGACCAGGCCGCGCAAATAGAAAATATAATCCAGATTTTCGTGATTGGGATGCAGTTTGATGAATCGTTCGATAGCGGCCAGTGCCTGAGCCTGATCGCCCTGCTTGTAATAGACATAAGGTATGTCCATCTGTGCCTGTTGCGCATAGGTGCCAAAAGGAAAGCGTGATTCCAGTCTTTCCAGATTTTTAATGGCGCTTTCATAAGAGCCATTATTCAGATCTGTTTTTGCTTCTTCATACAGTCTTGCGGCCGACCAGGTTTTGGTTTCGTCCGATTTTTCAGGGAGCAGACCACATGAAGTTAAGCCGGTCAGGGTGAAGAGTAAAACAAACGACGTAATAATGATGCGGTTCAATGAATTTTTTTGCATGAGGTTTTGCATGAGCACTTTTAAACAATTTTTCGATTATATCCGATGGGATAACCTGTGAAAGCATCCATTCCATCTGAATTACACACTAAAGAAATTCAATCTGACCCGCTTTCCGACGACCTGGTCGAAGAGCTGTACGACGAGGCTGAGGCAGAAGATAACTCAGGAGCGGCTTTTGACGCGACCCCGATTATATTCAAATTAGATGATGGTGTGTGCGGAGATCGCTTAGATAAAGTTATTGCAAGGTTAATTCCGCAATTTTCGCGCAGTCGCCTGCAACAATGGATCGCCGGTGGCCATGTCAGCGTGGATGGTCAGGTTGGTCGTAGCAAAATGACAGTATTGGGCGGGGAGCAGGTGGTTGTATGTCCGCAGTCAGCACCGGAAGATCATGCCTATCTGCCGGAAGCCATGGCGCTGGATATTGTCTTTGAGGACAAAGCCATGTTGGTGATCAACAAGCCGGCCGGTCTGGTGGTCCACCCTGCAGCGGGCAACTGGTCAGGTACCTTGCTCAACGGCTTGCTGCACCACTTTCCTGCCATTGGAGGTGTGCCGCGTGCCGGTATCGTTCACCGGCTGGACAAAGACACCAGCGGCTTGATGGTGGTAGCAAAATCCCTGGAGGCACAAACCGATCTGGTTCGTCAGCTGCAGGCCAGAACCGTGAAACGCGAATACTGGGCACTGGTGTGGGGCAAGCCCAATCTGACAGGTACCATCGAACTGCCGATGGCGCGCCATCCGCGCGACCGGATCAAAATGGCGGTCTCCGAGAGCCCCTCGGCCAAACCGGCACTGACCCATTTCAAACGACTGGCCGTTGGCGCACTCGATGGCAAGGCCGTCAGTCTGGTGGAATGTCGCCTGGAAACCGGTCGTACCCATCAGATCCGGGTACATATGGCCCATCTGGGTTTCCCGCTGGTCGGCGATGTTCTGTACGGCAAGCAGCATCTGGCCAGCATTTTTGGGCGTCAGGCACTGCAGGCCCGCCGTCTTGGCCTGATGCATCCGATCAAACACAAAGAATGCAGCTGGGAAGTGGGTATGGCAGCAGATTTTGCAGAATTGCTGGTTCGTTCCGGCATCGTGGTCGATGGCTGAACGGGTATTTATTCCTGACTGGCCAGGCTTGCCGGTTCATATCGGCGTGCTCAGCACGCTGCGCAATGGCGGCGTGAGCGTGGCGCCGTATGATGACGGCAGCGGCATTGGCGGTTTCAATCTGGCATCCCACGTAGGTGACCTGACCGATCACGTTCTGCAGAACCGCGCGATTTTGGCACAGTATCTTCCGGCTACGCCGGTCTGGCTTGCGCAGGTGCACGGCACAAACGTGCTCGATGTCGGCCAGCCCAATGATGATCTCACCGCAGACGCCTGTTTTACCACCCGCCCCAACGTAATTTGTGCCGTGCAGACTGCCGATTGTCTGCCGTTGCTTCTGTGCGACGCGCAAAACAACGTCGTTGCAGCGGCGCATGCCGGTTGGCGCGGCCTGCTGCACGGTGTGATTGAAAATACCTTGGCAGCGATGTTGAAGGCAGGTGCCGAACTGGAATATATCCAGGTTTGGCTGGGGCCGGCGATCGGAGTCAGACGGTTTGAAGTGGGTGCAGAAGTGCGCAAGCAGTTTGTTGACGCCAGTCCGGAGGCACAGTCAGCATTTAAAGCCAGTACGATCCGGCCGGAAAAATATGATGCCGATATATACCAGCTGGCACGTCTGCGTCTGTTGCGCGCCGGAGTGCGTTCGGTTGCCGGCGGTGACTTTTGCACCGTCAGCGAACCCGAGAAATTTTATTCCTACCGTCGTGACGGGGTGACAGGCCGCATGGCCAGTTTGATCTGGATTAAAGAACGACCTTAAAATCAGTCTTGGTCGGTGTCATGTCGTGGTCTTGATGTATTGTTATGCTGTGCGTTGGTTTTGATGTCCGTGCTGGTGCGTTGTTTTCTTTTAAACAAAAACCAGACCAGTCCCAGAGGAAGGGCGCAGTACAGGCTGAAGGTCATGATCCCGGCGATCACTGATTTTTCGGTGATTGCCATCATGAAGACAACGTAAATCCAGCCAAGAGCAATGATGTGCATGATAGGTGAAAACGGTAGAAGTTTTTTGAACGAGATGAATAAATCAGAACAGGAACGATAGCCCGCATGAATACTTTTGAACCGGAAGCACTGGTTGCAGCGATGCTGAGTCAGCTGAATAATCAGCCGCAATGGCAGGCCTGGACCGCGGCGAATCATACCATGACCAATCTGTTCGGTTCGCGAACGGGTTCGCCGGGCATGAATACCATGCCGGATCTGTTCCATTCACTGGATGGTATGTCACATCAGCTCGGTGCACTGTTGAATGAATTTGGCGCCAGCATCGCTCCTGAAGACATGGCGCGCCTTCAACAGGAATACGCTGAAAAGGTGACCACGCTCTGGCAGGATATGCTGACATCCAAACCGGTTGCGCTGGAAGACCGCCGGTTCAAATCGCCCGAATGGTTCAAATCTCCCGTCTATGCATTTACCGCGGCAATCTATCTGCTCAATTCCCAATTCATCATGGCACTGGCCGAAGCAGTCCAGGCCGACAAACACACCAGACAAAAAATATTGTTCGGCGTCGGGCAGATCATCGATGCGGCGTCGCCGGCCAATTTTCTGGCAACGAATCCGGAAGCACAGAGCAAACTGATCGAAACCAAAGGCGAAAGTCTGACCCGCGGTTTGACTCATATGCTGGCCGACATGCAAAAAGGACGCATTTCGCAAACCGACGAAAGCGCCTTTGAGGTGGGCCAAAATGTCGCGACCACCGAAGGCGAAGTGGTGTATGAGAACAAGTTGTTCCAGCTGATTCAGTACAAACCACTTACCGCCACGCAGTTTCAGCGCCCGCTTTTGATCGTTCCGCCCTGCATCAACAAGTTTTATATTCTGGATCTGCAGCCCGATAATTCAGTAGTCCGTTATGCACTGGAACAGGGGCACAATGTATTCCTGATTTCCTGGGTGAATCCGGACAGTTCACTTGCCGAGGCAAAGTGGGATGATTATGTTGAGTCCGGTGTCATCGAGGCGATTCATGTGACCCAGGAAATTTCCGGTCAGGAAAAAATCAGCACCTTCGGTTTTTGTGTCGGCGGAACCTTGCTGTCCACTGCGTTGGCGGTGCTGGCCGCGCGCGGTGAACAGGTGGCTGCCAGCGTTACCTTATTGACGACGCTGCTTGATTTTGACGACACCGGTGTTCTGGACGTATTCGTCGATGAGATGCAGGTGGAAATGCGCGAAAAAACCATCGGGCAGGGCGGTTTGATGTCGGGGCGTGATCTGGGCAGTGCTTTTTCCAGCCTGCGTCCGAATGATCTGGTCTGGAATTATGTGCAGTCAAATTACCTGAAAGGAGAAGAGCCTGCCCCGTTCGATCTGCTGTACTGGAACGGTGATGGGACCAATCTGCCCGGCCCGATGTTTTGCTGGTATCTGCGCAATACCTATCTGGAAAACAGTCTGAAAAAACCTGGCGCGCTGGTTGTGGCAGGTGAAAAGATTGATCTGGGCAAAATTGATGCGCCGGTATTTGTTTATGGGTCACGAGAAGATCATATCGTGCCTTGGACTTCAGCGTATGCATCGCTGGCCTTGCTCAATCCAAAAAAGCCCGAACGCAACCGATTTGTACTGGGTGCCTCAGGACATATTGCCGGTGTGATCAATCCGCCGGCAAAAATGAAAAGAAATTACTGGACCAATACCTCCAAAAACAAAACCGCCCAGCAGTGGATGGACGGTGCAAAACAACATCCGGGCAGCTGGTGGCCGGAATGGTCGGGCTTTTTGACGGAGTATGCAGGAAAAAAAGTGAAAGCAGGTGCAAAAAGAGGTAGTCTGAAGTATAAAGTGATTGAATCGGCACCAGGCCGTTACGTCAAGGTTTCATGTTAGGAAATAAGGTTAAGAAAGTCGGGCATCAATTGAGTTGACAGGTAATCAGACCAAAAATACAGGAGAGCAAAATGAAAAAGCGTATTGCGTATGTAACAGGTGGCATGGGTGGTATTGGTACTTCAATCTGTAAGCGCTTGTGCAAGGATGGCTATATTGTCGTTGCCGGTTGTGGTCCGAATTCAATGCGTCGGGAAACCTGGCTCAAGGATATGCATGCTGAAGGCTATGAAGTATTGGCATCCGAAGGCAATGTGTCGGACTGGAATTCCACCAAGGAAGCCTTTGACAAAGTCAAAAAGGAAATCGGTGAAATTGATGTGCTGGTCAACAACGCCGGTATTACCCGTGACGGCCAGTTCCGGAAAATGTCACGTGAAGACTGGGACATGGTGATCAATACCAACCTGAACTCGCTGTTCAATGTCACCAAACAGGTCATCGATGGCATGGTCGAACGTGGCTGGGGCCGGATTATTAACATTTCTTCTGTCAATGGTCAGAAGGGTCAATTTGGCCAAACCAACTATTCCACCGCCAAGGCTGGTCTGCACGGGTTTTCGATGGCACTGGCTCAGGAAGTGGCGACCAAAGGTGTGACAGTCAATACCGTTTCACCTGGCTATGTCGGGACCGATATGGTCAAGGCAATCCGTCCGGATGTGCTGGAAAAAATTGTGGCAGGCATTCCGGTCAAGCGCCTGGCCGAACCTGACGAAATCGCGTCGATTGTTGCGTGGATTGCTTCGGACGAGGGCGGTTATGCCACCGGATCGGATTTCTCCATTAACGGTGGTTTGCACATGGGTTAAGCGGCAACGCACTGCAATGTGTTGTAAAAAAAGGAGGCGGTCGCCTCCTTTTTCCGTTTTAAAAGTTGCATTTAGAAAATCCTTTACTCATTGCCAAGCTACATTGCTATAATCACCAACAGGTATTGGCAACAAAATTGACAGCAAACCAAATGGGGTTCGGTATTCAGCCTATTCAATTCCGCGCAGCCTGAATTGAAATCATTAACAAAATTACTATTACGCTTATCGAGCTGAGTAATAAAACATTGGGACTATCATGAGCAGCACAAAAAAAACCACCGAACATTTAATCAAAAAATATCCGAATCGCCGTCTGTATGACACACAGACCAGTACTTACATCACGTTATCCGATGTCAAGCAACTGGTGATGGACAGCGACAATTTTCAGGTGGTCGATGCCAAAACCAATGAAGACCTGACGCGCAGTATTTTGTTGCAGATTATTCTGGATGAGGAAGCGGGCGGTTCCCCGATGTTTTCGAGCGTTGTGCTGTCGCAGATCATTCGCTACTACGGCCACGCCATGCAGGGCATGATGGGAAATTATCTGGAAAAAAATATCCAGGCATTTATCGAAATACAGCAAAAGCTGGCGGAAAATTCGCTGGCCAATTATGACGGCAAACCGTTCAGTCCGGAAATGTGGACCCAGTTCATGAATATTCAGGGTCCGATGATGCAGGGCATGATGGGTAACTACATTGAGCAAAGCAAGAGTTTGTTCGTGCAGATGCAGGAACAGATGCAGAATCAGACTCTGGGCATGTTTACGACCTTCCCGTTTGGCGCCGACAACAAACCCAAATAATCCCTTGATTACATCTGCTTAAACAGGTGCACATAACTGCGACTGACTTCCAGTTTTTCAGTCAGTCCCTTGATCTGCACCAGGTGGCGACCGCGCATATCGCGCACCACACCATCAATCGCCTTGCAGTTCACCAGCGTTGAACGGTGAATCTGCCAGAACAGTGCCGGATCCAGTTCCTCTACCAGTTCCCGCACCGGTTTTCTGATCAGAGCCTCCACATTTTTAGTCTGCACTCGGGTATATTTTTCATCCGACTGAAAAAACAGAATTTCTTCCACCGGAAACAGGCGCAATTCGGAGCCGATCGACGCCTGTATCCATTGCAGGTAACTGGGCGGCTGCATGATTTTTTTGCTCAGTAAATTCAGCAGGTCACTCATGTCACCCGGTGTTTGGGAAATGCGTTTTTTGAGACGATCCACGGTCAGTGCCAGCCGGTCCGGGTCGGCGGGTTTCAGCACGTAGTCAATTGCCCCGTGTTCAAAGGCTTCCACGGCGTACTGGTCGTAGGCGGTGATGAAGACAATGTGGGTTTGGCCGGCTATTTCCCGGGCCGCTTCCAGACCGGTCTTGCCCGGCATGCGAATGTCCAGAAACGCAAAATCCGGATGGTGCTGGGCCACCAGTTCAATCGCCTCTTCGCCATTTTTGGCTTGCGCCACAATATCCAGTTCAGGCCATGCCTGCTTCAGTCTTAAAACCAGTTGGTCCCGCATCAGACGTTCGTCGTCGGCAATGATGGCAGTTGGCATGGTAGTTGTTGATGTTGTAAAAGTTTTGATTGTATTTTATTTTTGCACTTCACGACATTGAATAAATAAATAGAGCATCAAATCGATACTCTATTTATTTTGTCCAACGATGTGCATATTTATTTGTTGGTGTATTGATAAGGAATTTCTATGGTAATCGCCACACCGGTCGGACTGTTCGGGGTGATGATGAACTGATAGTTACCTTGATACAGCAACGCAAGCCGTTCACGAATATTCTGCAAACCGAGTCCGGTGCCGGCACTTTGACCGGTACCGGGCGTGGCCGAAAATCCCAACCCGTTGTCGGCCACACTGACACGCAGTTTGTTGTGGGCCACCTCGGCGCTGATCTGGATGTGTCCGCCTTCGGCCTTGGGTTCCAATCCGTGCTTGATGGAATTTTCTACCAGCGTCTGCAACATCATGGCCGGAAACGCTGCCGTATTCAGTCCTTCGGGTATCGACAATGTAAATTCCAGCCGTTCTTCCATGCGCATTTTCAGCAAGGTCAGATATTCTTTAACGATGGCGACTTCGCGACCGAGATTGGTGCTGCCGCTGTTTTCACGAACCTGCGGGATGACTGCGCGCAGATACTGAATCAGACTGCGTTGCATGGCAGAAGCGCGCGGCGGGTCGGTTTCAATCAGATGCTCGACAGACGCCAGGGTGTTGAATAAAAAGTGCGGTTCAATCTGTGCCTGCATCATCTGCATTTTTGCTTCGGCCACCTGACGTTTCAATGACTCACGTTCCGCATCTTGCTGGGCCGACAAAGCCGCCAATTCGGCACGGCGTTTGCCACCCATGAGTGCCTTGATGCCGAATAAACCAAACAGGGAAATCATGACCAGACTCATCAGCCAGGTCGATTTTTCGCGGCGGTAGGTTGCCACTTCGTGCTGATTGGCATCGGCAATTTCTTCATTGATGGCATTGCTGATATCGTTGCCGACACCGGGAGGCAGCTTCACGTGAATTTCATCATCCTCCGGAATGCTGCCCGGTTCAGATTGGGCTGACGAGGATGTGCCGGGCTGTTTTTGCAACTCCGGCGGTTCGGCCGGAGCCGGTGGGGCAGGTGGGGCCGATGGCGTCGCGTTGCGGTTTTTTCGGATATGGATACCGGTGTTGTTGATTTCGATATCCGTATCGCGGTCCGCGTACAGTTTGTCGGTTGCTGCATGACCTGGTTTGTTGATCACGACTTTTTCCTCGTCAGGAGAAAAAATCATGTCCTGTGTAATCGCGCCGATAATCATCACCAAAATTGCGAACAGAAAAAATTTCATCCAGGAGATGTCGGTGACCCACTTGGTGACCTGTTCGAAAAAATGCCTGAGCGTAGTGAGCGCACTGTCAAAAAAATCTTTGATCAGGTTAAATGATGACTGGTTCATGGTAGACAATCTTATAGTAGGTGTTTAACTGCTTATTTTACGGCAAGACGGTAGCTGACTTGTGACTCAGGGGATGTTTTTTGCGCCAACATCTCCGCATCGTACTGGGCCTTTTCCATGGCAGTCATCCGTTTTCCGGTGATGACGACCTGTGCGACCTGACCGTCTGAGACTGCAGCAACGGATTTTGCAGACTGTTGGTCCCAGTGACTGGTGGTAAATGCAGTGGCAAACAAGGTGGTTACTGCGACCAGTGCGACGGCTTGTGTGAACTTTTTCATGATGATCTCCTTTAGGAAGTGAACTTTGATGACGTCACTTTACGCATCGCGGAAATCCCATGTATTGAGATTGCGACAGGCTGCAGGAAATGGGGAATGAGCGGATAAATTCAGGGGGGTATGCAGTAGTGCCGGTCTCAGAAACCGCAACCTGGCAGTGCCAAACAGCCAACTAAATGATGTTAAATCCCGATGTTTTCAATATGTTCCACCAGCAGCTGCACCCGGGTTACACCATTGTATTCATTGGCATCGAGCCGGAAGGCGACCCGTACTTTTGCCGCCAGCGTGTCGGTATGGCCAAACCAGATTGCATCATAGCGCTGGCCATTTTTTTCCAGTTGCAGCTTGAGATGACGGTCCTTCAGTACTCGTTGTGAGACCAGTCGGAACTCGTCACTGAAAGTCGGCGGCGGAAATCCCTGACCCCAAACCTGCTGTTCCAGAAGATGAATGAAATCCAGGCTGTAACAGCCTTCTTCCAGCGGACCATCCGTTTCGATCAGGCGGCTCAGTTCGGCCGGCGTCAATAACTGTTTGCCGACCAGTTCAAAGGCGGCACTGAACGCCTCAAAATCGGTGCCTGCAATGGTCAGTCCGGCGGCCATCGCATGGCCACCAAATTTCTGGATCAGACCCGGGCGGTGCTTGGAAACCAGATCCAGTGCGTCGCGCAAATGAAAGCCAGGGATGGAACGACCGGAACCCTTGATGACGCCATCATTACCCGGCGCGAAGGTGATAGTGGGACGATAGAATTTGTCCTTCAGCCGCGATGCAACGATGCCGATCACGCCCTGATGCCAGCTCTCATCAAACACGCACAGGGTATTGCTGTCCTGTGGTTGAAACTCTTCCAGCAGCAACATGGCCGCGTCCTGCATTTCAGCTTCTTTTTCGCGCCGCTCCATATTCAATGCATTTAACTGTTGGGCAATTTCCCAGGCGCGACCTTCATCGTCGGTACAAAGACATTCAATACCAATCTTCATGTCATCCATACGGCCCGCTGCGTTCAAGCGGGGGCCGACGGCAAATCCCAGATCGAAAGGTGATGCTGAGGAGGTCTGACGCGCTGCCACCCTGAACAGTGCCGCAATGCCGGCATGCATTTTCCCGGCCCGCATGCGTTTCAGGCCTTGCGCTACCAGGACCCGGTTATTGGCATCGAGTTTGACCACATCGGCAACCGTGCCCAAGGCAACCAGATCGAGCAGGGTGTCCAGTTTGGGTTGGCTGGCCTGATCAAACACGCCGCGTTGGCGCATTTCAGCACGCAACGCGAGCAATACATAAAACATGACGCCCACGCCCGCCAGATTCTTGCTCGGAAAGCCGCAGTCCGGCTGATTCGGATTGACGATGACGCGTGCATCAGGCAAGGTCGTGCCGGGCAGATGATGGTCAGTCACCACGACTTCCATGCCACGCAGTTTTGCAGCGGCGACTCCTTCCACGCTGGCGATGCCGTTGTCGACGGTGATGATGATGTCGGGTTTGGTGGCGCAGCTTTGGACGATCAGCTCGACAATTTCCGGGGTCAGGCCGTAACCGTACTCAAACCGGTTTGGCACGATGAAATCGACCTGTGCGCCCAGCATGCGCAAGCCGCGCAGTGCAACGGCACAGGCCGTGGCGCCATCGCAATCGTAGTCGGCCACGACGATAAATTTTTTATTTTCAGCAATCGCATCAGTCAGAAATTGAGCGGCCAGATCGATGCGCAACAGTCCGGCCGGCGGGTGCAGGGCAGACAGTTCGGTGGACAGGTCCTGTACATTTTTCAGACCACGCGCCGCATACAATCGCGCCAGTACCGGATGCACGCCCTGCTGGCGCAGCATTTCGGAATCGCGAAATGAATAAGGGCGGGTGCGGATCTGGCTGGTGGCAGTTGTGGTCATTGGGATGGTGCGTGTGAGAGATGTTTGAAACTGGCACTGCGCCAGAAACGTCGCAACGAGCCGGTGCTGGTCTGCACCTGTAACAGGGTATTGGTATTGCTTAAGACCAGATTTACCTGCTGCAGCTGGCGCGCTCGGAGTGCAGACAGCAAAGGTTTGAACCAATCCTGATCCAGCTGTTGCATGAGCGCGGCCCAACTGCCCCAATCATTGGCCAACGCGCAAAGACTGAGTTGATCCAGAACCGTCAGGTGCGGCATGGCAATCAGTTCAGTGGCGCGGGAGTTGGCCTGCAATTCTGTACCGGGTTGATTGGCATCGGCGCCAACCTGTGTGCCCGCCCATAGCCACATGCCGTTAATGACTTTGGCAGCACGCCTCTGACGCTGCTCCTGTACCGGGTGAATAAACCATTCCATCTGGATTTCATTTTGCAGTTTGCGCCAGCTGCGCGCCAAGGGCCCTTGGGGGGACCAGATTTCGATGTTGTGGCCACAGGCGGCGTCAGGTGTCGTGGTTGTCATCTCAGACCATGCATCGGCGCGCAATAACCAATTGGCAGCATCGCCATAGACCAGCTCCATGCCGGCTTCCTGAAAAACTGACCGGGCAATCTCAAACAGCGGCCGGGATTCTGTTTCAAGCAGTTCAAGCTGACGGTAATCGGTCAGCACCAGATGATTGCTGGCGATATGCAGGTGCACCGGATTGATCACAAACCAGTAGCCGTCAGCGAGCGTCTGCCGGAATTTGTGGCACAGGGTGATCAGTGAATTGTGTCGTTTAGACAACCAGATTTCATGTGGCAGGGCCGGTGCAAAATCGTCATAGTGCTCGCGCTGGAATGTGCGGGAGCGTGACAGCAGCATGGCCAGGCCATCCAAACCGCATTCCGAGGTCAGCAATTTGACCAGATCTTTGGCGTGTTCAGCAGGGGGCAGGGCAAACGGGATGATAATTTCAGGATGACTCATTTCGCCATTATATGGCACACTGCGAGCTGTTTTAGGAGAGTTGAATTTGAATTTAATTAAAAACTTGCCATATGAATGGCAAATCGGACTGCGTTACACGCGCGCCGGCCGGCGCAGCGGACGCAACAGTTTCATTTCTTTTATCTCGCTGATTTCAATGACCGGTATCGGTCTGGGTGTGGCTGCCCTGATTATTGTGCTGTCAGTGATGAACGGATTCCAGAAGGAAGTGCGCGACCGGATGTTGTCGGTGGTGTCGCATATTGAAGTCTTTGATGCCAACGGCGCATTGCCTGACTGGCAGGCGACCGCGCGTGAAGCGCTGGAAAATCAGCACGTCAAGGCTGCTGCGCCGTATGTTGAAGGGCAGGCGCTGATACTGAATGACACGATGCGTGGTGTAATGGTACGCGGCATCTTGCCGGATCAGGAACCGTCCGTGTCGGATGTGGTTTCCAAAATCAAAAAAGGCAGTTTTGCCAGCCTGAACGAAGGTGAATTCAATGTGGTGATCGGCAAGGATCTGGCCCAGGCGCTCGACGCCAAAATTGGCGACAAAATTACTCTGGCTGTGCCTCAGGGGCAGGTGACACCGGCCGGAGTCACACCGCGCCTGAAGTCATTCACCATTACCGGTATTTTTGAAGCCGGTCACTATGAATATGATATTGGCGTGGTGTATGTGCAGATGGATGATGCACAAAAACTGTTTCGCCTGACGGCACCGAGCGGCATCCGGCTGCGTGTTGACGATCTGCTGCAGGCGCCATCAATCACGCGCGAATTGTCCGCTACGCTGTCCGGCAATCTGCTGTTGCGTGACTGGTCACAGCAGAACCGCAATTATTTTGCAGCGGTCAAGACCGAAAAGCGCATGATGTTCATCATTCTGACACTGATCATCGCCGTGGCCGCGTTTAATCTGGTATCCACGCTGGTCATGACGGTGCGCGACAAACAGGCCGATATCGCCATATTGCGAACGCTCGGGGCAACACCGGCGTCCATCATGAAAATATTTATGGTTCAGGGAAGCATGGTCGGCACCCTTGGCACGTTGCTCGGAGTCGGGTTCGGCGTACTGGTGGCCTTGAATATTCCCGACATCGTAGGATTCTTGGAACATTTGTTCGGTATCCAGTTTCTGGACAAGAATATCTATTTCATCAGCAGTGTACCGTCCGACCTGCACTGGGATGACGTCACCACGATCGGCGGCATGGCCTTGCTGTTTGCTCTGCTGTCGACTATCTATCCAAGTTACCGCGCTTCCAGTGTGAAGCCGGCTGAGGCACTCCGGTATGAATGAAATGAACAATCAGGTCGTTCTCGAATGCGGCCAACTCGGCAAAACCTATGGAGACGGTGCATTTGCAGTGCCGGTATTGAAGGGCGTGCAGTTTGCCGTGCGCCGCGCCGAACGCATTGCAATCGTAGGGGCTTCCGGTTCCGGCAAATCAACTTTGTTGCACGTGCTGGGTGGTCTCGATAATCCCACCACCGGCTGGGTGAAACTGCTGGACCAGGACTTTTCAAATATGAACGAACAGCAGCGCTGCAATCTGCGCAACGCTTCACTTGGTTTTGTGTATCAGTTCCATCATCTGCTACCCGAATTTTCTGCGCTGGACAATGTTGCCATGCCGCTGATCATTCGACGCCTGCCTTACG
>Ga0075019_10000678_pt1 | contig 19467 bp, 20 predicted proteins | sample ColStrG_CSR_2013_FD_71473 | JGI IMG/M metagenome (GOLD analysis project Ga0075019, IMG submission 71473) | Freshwater sediment microbial communities in response to fracking from Pennsylvania, USA - Cold Stream Run_MetaG_CSR_2013 | ecosystem: Environmental > Aquatic > Freshwater > Creek >...
GAGTATGACTTTTGTGTTTTTGTTGATTTGCATGGGCATTGTCGCCCTGATTTTCAAAACAGGTTACAAAATTAAAAACTGAGTTCAACGGTCATCTTTTTCAGAGATGACAAGATAACCTCGATTTTCGATCGTGTCTTTGGTGCGCATGGCCTCGATTAAAGTGTTCACACCAATCCAGGCCCAAGTGTGCTCCGTGGTGTTCACATCCATCAGAAGAACCGAATCGGTCGCCTGGTCATAGGCTCCCAAAGGAGAAATGTGCGCTCCGCCATTTTGCCCCAATTCTCTGCGGCGAAAATTGACCAGCACGAACTGTCCCGGCTTTTCGAGGTTGGCCAAGAGATCTTTTCGAATCTCCTGTGAATTTTGGCCGTCGGCCACGACTTGAATCAAGACTTGGACGCCGTAGGTTTTCAGCATCTCGCCCAGTTGGCGCAGTTGAAGGCCGCCGTCCCTGACCAGTGGATTTTGCGAAACCGGAACACCAAAAACCTGATCGCGGGTTTTCACTTGGTCCGTCTTTTCATTGAAAAAAGCATCTTGAGTGTAGCGTTCAAAAACGGGATTGAGGGTTTTCAGGAAAGGCGTTTCGGGGCCACGGTAAAGGGCTCGATCACTGGGTTTCTTGATTTTTTGATTTTGGCTTCGCAGAGCATTGAGCACAATGACCGCCGACGTTGGCCCGCAAAAGAATTTGTTTTCCTGGGTTTCAAATTGGCTTGAGAGCTGAAAAAAATGAGTTTTATCCGCACGCGCCAGTCTTTGTGGGGAGTCTTCACTCAGCCACGAGACCACGTGTTGGGAGTCTGATTTTCCAGAAACACTGGTGCACGCGGCTAAATTGAAACACAACAAAAATGGCAAAATCCGGATCAAAGTTTTCATATCTTATCATAGGCAAACGGAGTTTCACTTGCCAAGGCCGATCTTTGAGCTTGGATGCGTGTGTGAGAATGCGACTTAGCCATAACGAAAATTTGGAGCGTTCGATACGTTCGGCAAGGTGACTTTGAAGCACACATGACCCTCAGAAGGCTCAATGACGAGCTTGCCGTGATTGGCCTCCGCGAGTGAGCGTGTTATCCTGAGCCCAATGCCATGCCCTTCGGAGCCCTTGGTCGTGAGGCCTTCTTTGAATAAACGAATACGAAGATCTTCCGATAGTGTGCCGCTGTTGATTACACGAAACGCAATCTGTTGATTTTCTTCGGAGACCTTGATTTTAATCCAAGCCAATTCTTGGCCTCGGATCGCATCCAGGGCATTGTTCAAGAGGTTCGCAAAAACCAATTCGATTTGTGTTTGATTTCCCTTCAATTGAAAATCCGAATCTTGCTCGACTTTGATCTGCCCGATACTGGAACGGCTGAGTCGGGGCGTGCAAAGTTCAATTGCCCCATTGAGGAGAGCTGCCGCTTCAAAAGTCGAAGCCTCGACTTCGTTGACTCTTCCAAGAAGTCCCAAGTAGCTTTTCATCATCTCTTGAATTCGAATCGTATTTTTTTTCACGGCTTCTAACTTTTGTAGAACGGCCTCGGGAATTTCTTTGCTATTTTTCCCTGAGGTGATGCTCTGGATTTGCATCAGAATCACCATCAAAGGATTGTTTACGTCGTGAGCAAGTCCGGAGGTGACAAAACTGAGGGCCGCTTCGCGTGACATCTGGCCAAGCTCATTTTCCAACTCCAAGACCCTGGCGATCGAAAATCGGTGAAAAAAACGGGCGACGCGAATCAATTCGATTCCCTTCGCGAGAAAGAGAAATGAGAATGAAGAGAAGAGTCCCAAGCTCGTCAAGACGTCATTCAATAGAGCAGACGCGGTGAAAAGCATTCCCACGATGAGCCAAAGCTCTCGAGGCTTTTTTTGCCAAGCCAAGTGAGCATTGAGAGACGCACCCAGGAAGAAGAGAGTCAAAACGATCATGGCCAGAATGTCCATAAAAAGAGTCGGTCGCACAAAGGCCTGCAATCCTTCGCTTTGCTGTGGAAGAGCTGCAAGATTTTGAGGAGCGGCAAATAGAAGTTTGGGACCCCCTGCAATATTGATCACTGCACTCAGCAAAATCAGAAATCCAAATGGGATCACTGCTTTTTCCGCAAAAAGAGCAATTTTCGAGCGTCCCTCAAGAAAAAGGCGAAGTGACTTCACATAGAAAAATCCACTGATAACCGCGAGCAGCCACATTGAATGCATTAGAATTTCCGCAAATTGGAGGGCGAAACCAAATCGTTCCAGGACCAAAAGAGCACAGTAGAAAGACATGGTCAGACTGAGGCCGATTGCATTCACAAGTGCGGACTGGCGATTTATTTGGTAATCCAATATGAGTTGGATAGCATTGTAAAAATAGATTGTACCTGCGGCAAAATTGGCAAGAATTTGAAACTCTGTTGCGCCGGAGAAATTGTTCATGATTTGACACTCGGTTTCATCTGAGGTTGCAGTCTCTTCTCGTCTAAGCTTGAGTCAATTTTAACGCAACCAAAGACCAATTGCTGGCTGGTCTGTAGAGCTCTGATTTGATTCAAGTTCGTTTGAAGATCTTCCCTCTGGCCTCCTGCCTTCCAGAAGGAACTCCGCGTTTCTGGAGTGTTTCCTGCCGGGTTTTTTCTGATGCTCCACCCGGCCGTAAGTCGGCGTTGGGACAGGCTCGGGGAGCTTATCTTCCAAGTCACATTTAATTCTTGAGTGCCTTCTGCCGATTGGACAGGGTGGTTTCGGTCCTGAGCAAAGGGTGCATTGAGTTGGACAAAAACTGGAAAATTCTTTTTTTCGTTCTCAGCGTCATCACGCTGTCGGCATTTGCGGTCGGCGAGTATGCCGAGCTCGAACAGTTGATGAATGCTCGCGCGGAAGCTGATTTCCGTCCGACATCCGGCGACAACATTCGGTTTCAGCTGCCTCCGGGCTCAGTTGGGAAAATTCAACAGATCAAGAAGATGCCCAGTGGCAACTATGGTCTGCAAGTTGAATTGCAAAATAACAAAGCAGGCGAGTCGGCCTGGATCTATTACACGCCTCAAAAACCGAATATGAAGTTCTTGGCGGCAACAGCCCCGAAGGGGCAATTGGCAGACCCAACAGGTCGTTTGCCAAAGCTTGCAACGACCAAAATGGAAACTGCGACACATGTCCAAATCACCAGAGCCACCGCAGCAGTGTCGTCTCCAAAACCTGTTGCCAGCCCGCTGCTCAAGGAGTCAGTGGCTGCCGTGGTGAAATCCATTGAGTCGGCCAATGCCACGCACTCCGGCGCTGACGTTGGAGCTGCGAAAGGCTGTTCGACTTGCGCGGTGTCTGCGGCAGGTCAAGGTGGTACCTTTCAGCAGGTGATTCAGATCGGGAGCTCCACCGATCAGGTGCAGGCGAAGGTCCATTGCAAATCAAAAGGCGGTGCGGGAGCGTTCGCCTCCAGCCTGGATTTTGAAATTGAAAATGGAAAAGTCAGTCAGTTTGCGGCCTCGATCAAGGATTGCTCGGTGAATTTGACTGACGGATTCACGGTGAAGACCAGCAATGGAGTGATTCTCAAAGACCCCACCGGTTGTACATTTGTGATCACACAAGATTTTGGGCCCTATGCTTCGCGAGGGACAAACCCGATGTCACTGCAGTTTGGCGCCGTCGATGACACGTGTGAAAAACGCTGTCCCAAAAGCACAAAGTTGTTTTGGCAGGTTCACATCACACCCCAGGGTTGTGAGTGAGCGACTCGGCCAGTGCTCCTACTGATCTGGTTTATTTTCTGGCGTGGCCGCGGGCCTCGTGCGGAACTGGGGACTTTGCGGAGTGGATCCGTCGACAAACCAGAATTGACTTTGGCCACCCGAGCCTGACCAGGACAGCAGATCAAAACTGTTCCCATCTTTGCGACCTGGGATGATATAGGCCGTCACTGCTGTGCCGTTGTTGTTCCACTCCAGTGTTTGGTGACCAGCAAGGTGGGCACCAAGAGCCTGCAAAATTTGAGTGTTGAGGTCGCTGGGATTGGTCAGGGATCGGGCCAGACAAGGTGGATTGGTCTCGCCAATTCTTTCAATGGGACCGTTGCCCTTGAGAAAAAAAGCGTTCCCGGCGCCAAACACGCGTGCTTTTCCAGATTCATCCATGCAAACGGCTGTGCCTTCATCGATGGCAATGCCTTTGATCGTGTTGGGCTGAACTTTGAGATTCTGATTCTGAGTGGAGCGGGCCATAAAGCCCAAGATTCGCCCTTGGCGGTTGCGCTCAGAAAAATGCGTGTCGGTGACAACTTGATCTAAGTTTGGGAGTTCCAAAATTGATTTTTGAATGTCGACAAAATCGCCCATCGGATTTTTGAGCACGTCATCAGCTGTCACCATCAGACCTTCGCTTTGCGGAGAATCAAAGTGTGCTGCATACACAACGCCACCCAAGATGGCCATCCCTGCGCTTGTGCCACCAATCGCAATGTCTTGCCGCTTCAGGCGGTTGTTCAAGATCTGAATAGAGTCTGAGTCCTTCAGACGATCCATATAATTGGCTTGATCGCCCCCCGCGAAAAAAATCAAGGAGGCTCGGGAAAAGGCTTTGAGGGCCGCCGGTGAGTCCGCGTCGCTCTTGTTATCGATGACGATCGTTGTGACGGAATTGACCTTCGGAAACCCGAGTTGATCTTGGTCTTTGTAGATCCAGTTTTGATAACCACCCAAGTGCCCATCGGTGCGGACGATCAGCACATCGCCGCCATTTGCTTTTGTCAGAAGATATTTCCATCCGTCGGACCATTTTGCATCAGAGCCACCGCCGGCCAAGCAGGCGCCGAAATTGCCAGGGACTTTGGCATCGTTCTCATTGCCGATTCGTGACGACTGAAAACCAAGTGCCGCAGCCCCGGCAGTTGTGATTCCGAAAAAGAGGAAGAGAAGATCCTTCGCAAAGATCTTGGGCATCATCTGAGACTAACACGTCTCAAGCGAAATCGGCAGCTCACTGGACTGACGAAAGTCGAGATCCTCCGCGCATTTTACGGGATCCAAATCCCAGGAATCAGAAGCGAAGTCCAGGTCACAAGCAAACCTATTCTTTGTGAATGTCACCGAGGAAAATACGAAAGCGGAGAGTGAGCTCATCTTTCACTTTTGCAACAAGCCCGCCAGCAACACTCGGGGGTTCGATATCAAAAGCAGTGAAAGTTGTGCGAAGTTCGCCATCCAGAAATTCGAGTTGTCCTTCTTTTCCTTTTTTGACTTCAAAAGACACCGGAAAAGCCTTTCCACCGATTTGCAATTTGCCACCCAGCCTGCCCACTGAGTGATCCTGCAAGATATTTTTTTGCAGGTCCTCCGAGATCGGATCGGAAGTGAAAAGAAGGTCAGGCTGAGCATCACCCTTGAGAATTTTCACAACCTCTGTGTCTCGATCGGGTTCTCCACTGTCAAATTTGTTGATTGGAATTTGAATCGAGACAGTTTTTTGACTTTCATTCAGTGTGACTCGAACCGAGGAATTGAGACCCATCGGTTCGACATTTTGGAACACGAACATTCTTTTTTTCGTGACCCAGGCGACTGCTGACTTGCCAGCAGGCCATACGATTTTTGCAGACTCTTCGCCTTTGGCGAAGACACCGAGGCCTAAGGTTGTCAGGAGCACCAACTTGACCATCGTATTGCGCATGTCGTGACCCCTTTTTTGCAATGCCCGAAGGATTTGGAAGACCTTGGTGTATGTGTTCACTTACACAGACTGCCTTTGTTTTGAAAAATGCGCAAGTGTTGACTGACACCTTGATTTATTTTGAAATCGGATGTGAAAATGAACTGGAATTGTGGTGGAGTCTTTTTGGTCGCAAATTTGTCTTGCTGGCGGCGAGGTGAATCTTGATGCAGTCGGAATTTAAGCTTTGCCTGGTCTGTGGTCGGCGCATGGACTACCGGAAGTCTTGGGCGAAAAACTGGAATGAAGTGAAATACTGCAGCGAACGCTGCCGCCGGCAGAAAAAGGATCCCGATTATGCGCAAGCAATCCTGACCTTGTTGAAATCAAAATCGTCGGCTCTAACGATTTGTCCTTCGGAGGTCCTGGGGCCTCTTGATAAACAAAACCCGGAACTCATGGAAAAGGTCCGAAACAGTGCCAGAAAGCTTGCCGCCGAAGGAACAATTGAAATCTCTCAAAAAGGACGAGTCGTTGATCCCACCGACTTTCGAGGACCGATCCGGCTGCGCTTGAAAAAGTGAGTCAGTCTCAAGGGATGTCAGTTTGGAATTCTCGACTCTTGCTTTCCGGTGAGAGGACTAGTGTGATGGAGCTTGGGGGCTGCAGACATGCAGCGTGTGAGTGGCACAATGCAAGTTCCCTTCAAAAACATGAGCATAATCAAATGTGTCGACAAATTCCGCATTGAGTTTGCGGCTTTCATATTGGGCTTTCAGATAGGTTTTGAAACTTGAATTTCCCGGTTCTGGTGAAATGACGGTGTCGTTGACGGTCATTGAATTGGACGGATTCGGCAGAATCGACAGGCCCTGGGTGGGAGGAAGCCCCACTCCGGTTGGCATGCGGGTCAAGGGTGCACCGAAGAACAGATCCGGCGCATCGACGAAATCGATTTGGCACTGGGGAAACTTGGCACCCAACTTGGCCGCAAGCTCGGTCTTCAGCGCATTCATCTGCAGTTGAACCAAATGATTGTAGTCACCAAAATTCGCATTGGTGCGCAGAACCTCGGCAACATCGCCGTTGGTGATTTGCAAGCATTCATCAGGCACAGGAGTTTCGGCGTTTTGGTCAGCCACAGAGCGCTTGGGATGCAGAGTTGCGGCATGAAGTTTTATTTTTTGCTGGGTCCCGGCACTGGTCGGTTGCAATTGCTTCACAGCTTCGCAAAGAAGGCGCAAGCCACGGTATTTTTTCACTCTCTCATTCGCCACTGGAATATTTCCGGCGAAATCTAAAAAAAGATCCTTCGAATTGGCTTTCAACAGCTCGAGCGCTTTGTCAGGGCTTGCGACCACAAGTGAGAAGTCGCAAGGTGCCTGCACACCCGAGCCATGATTTCGGATCAGCTTGAGCACTTCATCGGTGTGGCCCACATTCAGCCACGAGGTTGGAACTAAAATTCGATTTTGCGATTCCTTGGCGCAAAACTGATCGACGTAGGTGGACCAGTCGGCAATATTCGTGAAGTTGGCCATTCCGACCGCGCAAATTCCACCGGGAAGTGCTTCGATGTTGCCGCCGTCAACGCCAGTGGACGGGCGTGCGGCGCGACTGCGTCCCAGGGGTGGGCCTGTGGTCACGCCACACTCACTGATCGAGTTTTGCAATTGCCCCACTGCCGCAAGGACATTGAAGACGTTTGTGTACTGCGCGATGGGACGCAGGACGGGAAGCCCTGTGGACAGATTTTGTGTTGAAAGAAAATAATCTTGCTGCCACGGAAACCCCTTGTTGTGCGGCACCTGCACCAAGACCTGCAAAAAGGACTTTTTCAACTCTTCGGAAATCGGAAGGGCATTCAAGTCCGTCCGAATTTTCGTCAGAGTGGCGTCTGCGACGGGCAGAAGGATCAAGGGAAGTTGAGTGCCAGCTCCAAGAAGTACCCTTTGCACCACCTGGGAGGGGAGTTCTTGATCACGCTGCCCATCGCTGCGCGTGTCCGACACCACGATGGCAGCCACTGGAAAAGTTTCAGGCAGGAGAGAACTTTGGGGGCAAGTGGGACCCAGGCTTGACTGCGCTTTGACCCAGTCAGGACAGATCGCGAAACAGCGCTCGGCATTCAGAAGCAAAGCAAAAATGGCCCACAACACAGGATTGTATTTCACACTCCCAAATCGGATTTGCATGGAAAGACCTTGAGAAAGTCACTTTCGGTTGGGCGGCGAGGCACGCCCCAGTCCAATTTTGAGACACTTCCATTGGAAGAGCCGAAATCGGACGTCTGCCTCAAACCGTGAGGCTGAAGCAGATCGCCTTTCAGGAAGAAATCAAGTACCTTCGACCTCAAGAGTGAAATCGATATTGCCGCGAGTGGCATGGCTGTAAGGGCAAATTTTGTCGTGAGTTTCTTGCACCAGCGTTTTGGCTTCTTGAGTCGGAAGAGTTGGCACATGCACCTGCATTTTGACGGCAATACCAAATCCACCGCCCTCGCGTGGGCCCACAGATGTGTGACAGGTCACCTTTGCGCCGGCGACACTTTTCTTGTGCTGGCTTGCAACGAACTCCAATGCGCCTCCGAAGCAAGCGGCATAACCTGCGGCGAACAAATGTTCGGGAGTCGTCGTATTGGGAAGTCCAGGACCGCCCATGGCTTTGGGAACTGAAAGATTGACGGTCACTGAATGGTCTGTCGTTTCCGAGTGGCCGTTGCGACCTCCGGTGCTGATGGCCGAGGCTGTGACAAGGGGCTTGATCGTATGGGCTGACATGAGTGTGTCCTTTCGTTGATTGAGATTCGCAATGAATGCGAATGATTTTCAATCGAGAGGATGACCGTTTGCAAGAAAGGCTCGGGCTGAGTGTCAATCGACAGTGGACGTCGCGAAAGGCCAGCGGGCCCCTCTGCAAGTCGAATGTCTCAGACCACGCTCATTGAGCAGACTTTTGAAGTCAGGTTTGCCACTCAATCTTCGACGAGCGAAGCCAATCCGAGACCGAAGGTGTAACATAATAGATCTGCTGTTCAGAAAATCCCGGCGGCGGTGGTTGAAAGGTCAGCTGTAAGTGATTTCGGCGATGGGCCCGATGTTGAAGGAGCTGATCAGCTCAGGGGCTGTTAAAAAAGTCAGGACGCCCCGCGCTTGGCACCTTCGTTACTTCAGGATTGAGCTCAAGGCGCCGTCGGACCTTTCGGCATCATAAAGAAATTCAGCAAGAGTCCCAGGCCCAGATACGGCCAAAATACGGTGATTGATTTGGAGACCACAAAGCTTGCGACAAAGCCATCGATGACAATGGACTCATTGAGTACCCAACAAATTATAAAAAAGGGAAAAGATTTTTGTAAAACTTGGACGGCGCTCGAGCCCGCCATTTTTTGCTGTAAAATTTCAGAGGCCAAAAAGCTGCGAAAAAGAAGAATCGATCCGATGCCAGCGGCGGGATGGAGTCGTCATCCTTCCCCCCTATTTTTGGTCACACAGATTTTGCCAACAGCATGACAGACAAACAGTCACAAAAACAAGAGATGACAAAGGCGGCCAGTTCTTCTGACACGGAACTTGACCTCTTGCCAGAGGACCGAGATTCTTTTCTCTGTGCCAAAATTGAATTTCTTCTCGATCACAGTTTGCTTGACCCTTGCTGCTTGCACCACGCCGGCCCCACTCGCGGTGAATGTCCCCATGAATCGGTTTCAAACTCCGATAACCAGCGGTCGTCTTTGGGGTGGACATGTGGGTGGTTTTACAATTGGTGGCGTCACCGTCAACGTGGTCAACAATATTGCGACAACTCCGCCAGTGAATTCGGGGACTCAGATCGTCAATTTGCAAACTTCATCGGGCAGTTGGGATTTGGCTTTGGGTTTGTGGGACTTTGTGGATTTGATTTCCGTCTATGGAGGATTTGGTGCCAAGGTGCAATTTTGGGGTGTGAGGCAAAAAAAACTGGGTCGCAAGTCTGCAGTATTCTCAGGGGAGCTCCACGTCCAACAATTCGACGACGGTGGCTGGTGTCACTTCGAATGGGCAGAACTCACTGAACGGTGCTGACAGCGGTATCAGCGTCGGTCGCTATCTCGATGATTCAGCCTTGTTTTATTTCTCCTTTGGGTATCGCGATTTGACCGGAACGAGTACGATCACCCAAGGTTCAACAGTCACGACTTTGAATGATACAGGAGTCCAAAGAATCTCTGCCGTCGGACTTCGGTTTGAACTGGAGGCCTTTTATTTGGGAGTCGAGTACGGTCGGGGGACGACGACGTGGACTCGAGCTTCTGACAGTTGGAACGACTTCACAGGTTTTGCCACCGGCTTTCGCTGGTAAGAACTCAAAACTTGACCTGTGATTTGCAAATGCAACCGAGTTGAGAATCAACTGAAAACCAATTCGCAGTTCGATCCCTTTTTTTTGCAAAGGGCTCAGTCTCTGTCTAATTTCATTGCATGATTCAAATTCTACTCCTGAGCCTGTGTTTTTTAATCCTGGGATGCGATCAAGCGTCTCCGCCTTTGCATGGCCGCTCGTCTCCTGAAGTTCTCATTCAGTCGGGGACGGATCCTGACGGAGACTCACCCCTCAAGCTTGTGGGAGAGCGCCTGTTTCGAGAGAGTCGCTTTTCACAATACTTTTTTTCTCAAAGCCAAGGATTTTGGAATCGACCCCCTGAAGAAGGTGACTCTGTTGTCGCAAACCTCGTGACGCTGCAGGGGCTGCTTCCAAACCCGTACCGCGGCCAAGCCATGTCCTGTGCGGCCTGCCATTTCGTCGAACAAGCTGCACAGACAGCCGGGGCCGGCAGTCGTGCCTACACTGACTTTGCTCGGCACAGCCCGATCCCTGAACGCGGCGATGGATTGCACGAGACCGCGCGAAACTCGCCGACAATGGTGGGGTCGACTTTGGACTCTGATTTTCTGTTGCATCACGATGGGGAATTTGCCACGCCAGAGGATTTGGTGACGGCGGGATTTCTGGGCCGCAACATGGGTTGGCAGACGGAAGAGTCCAGCACCGCTTTTCATCACATTGCACAAGTGGTCCGTCAGGACAGCGGCCAGTTTCCGACTGAAACAACCCTGCAAGGATGGAGCTACGCCGAGTTACTGGCAGGATCATCCCGAGTCCCAAGTCGACTTCGCATCCCGGCTGAGTACCGGTTGCAAATTGCGGATGCGACCGATGCGCAGATTGTTCAATCCGTTGTCAAATTGGTCAGTGGGTATTTGCGAACTTTGCGCTTCAAAAAAGTTTCACCATTCGATGCCTTTCTGCGCAAAAACAACCTCCCAGAAGGACCGGACAGCGGTGAGTCAGCCGAGTCTTTCGCGGATCGACTGTTGCAACTTTTAGATCCAGTTTCACCAACGGGCCAAAGGTTGCAAATGGTCTCATCCGACGATGGCAGCTTCCAGCTGCATCGACAAGAATTTGTTTTTGCAGCTCGCGAGCTCAGAGGTCTGCGGATATTTCTGGGGCAGGCTCGCTGCGTGTCCTGTCATGCGATGCCAGACTTCACCGACCACGGCTTTCACAACACGGGCGTGGCACAGTTTGAGTATGATGCGGTTCACGGTGCAGGAAGTTTTGCGAAAGTGTCGATTCCTTCGCTGCAACAGCGAGCCGTGCAGTCGGATTTTCTGCGACATTATCGGCAGCCTCCAAGGCTGGAAGATCCTAGCTTTCTTGATTTGGGGGCTTGGGCGGTCTTTGGCAATCCAGCCTTCCCGGCGCCACAAAAACTGCTTCGCCAGAAGCTGTGTCGGAATTTGCCACCCCCTTGTGCAGACCAAGATGACGAAGCCGTTTCTCGGGTCGCGATCGGTAGCTTCAAAACTCCAACTCTGCGCGATTTGGGGCATTCGGCTCCTTATTTTCACAATGGGATGAGTCCTGGACTCAACGATGCGATTCAATTTTACCAGGTGCTTTCGGCCACGCAGTCGCGCTATCGAAATCTGGACAAACGATTGCTGGGGATGCATTTCGACGAAGGTGCAAGCGAGGATTTGGTGGCTTTTCTGAAATCATTGAACGAGGACTATCAATAAGGAGTTGTTTGTGAATATCTTATTCTGTTGGCTGATGCAGGTTGCGTTTTCGAATACAACGCAGCAATTGACCTTGCATTTCAATGATGGAGTTCTCAGTCCCGCAACTTTAACGGCACGGAGTGACTCCCCGATTGATTTGCTGATCATCAACGACGGCCTGACAGCTGAGGAGTTTGACAGCCACGAACTGTCACGTGAGAAGGTCGTGGCTCCTGGCTCTTCGGCAGTTGTTCACCTTCGCGTACTCGCGGCAGGAGAGTACGCCTTTCAGGGCGAGCGACACTCTGCCACAATGCAAGGAAAACTGGTGGTTAAATGAAAATGTGGCAGCAATTCTGTCTTGTCCTCTTCTTTCCCGTTCTTTGCGGGGCGGTCGAATATTCAGAATTGGAGGTCTATGGTTCCCAGGTTGCAAACCTGCACGAACTTGAACTGGAGACCGTTTCGACAGTCAGCAGTGACGCGCGCACCGACCTGACGAACCGAATTTTGCGTTCCAGTGTCGAAGCCCATTACGGTTTGACGAACAGCTGGGAGATCGCTGCTTATCTTGACTACACCCAGCCGGTTGATTTTGCGATGGAGTACTCGGCCTTTCGGTCACACTTGCGGACGCAATTTGCCGAGCCCGGGGAATGGCCTGTGGACACTGGCTTTTACTTTGAAGTCACTCTTCCGCGAAATTTTCGTGCGAAGGATGTCGGATTTGATTTCAAGCCCATATTTGAGAAACAGTTTTCACGACTCTCTTTGAAGTTGAATCCGACTGTTGAGTTTTCCCATGTTGCCCATGTGCTGGGACAAAATTCCGTTACGCTGGATCCCGATGGGGATCTCTTGGCCGCCTCAGACCAAAGCTTTTCAAATGAAAAATCCTGGCTTGTGTCCTACAACCTTGGAACAAGCGTCGCCTATCGATTTCAGCAAAGGCTGCAGGCAGAGTTGGCCTACTTCATTGGATTTTCGGATCAAACGGCTTTGCTCATGCCGATGCTGACATTGCAAATCGTCAATCGTCTGGGAGTCCAAATTGGCTACGGCCTGGGGCTGACGTCACAAACCGAACAGCAGTTGGCACTCCTGCGTCTGGAGTATGAGTTGTACTTTTAGGTCATCAGCCGAGTGTGGTCCTCGGCTTGGAAGGGTTGCCCGTCGCAGAAGCAATTCACGCCTTACGTTTCAGCCGCGCCTGATAGTCTATAAAATTTTCCTGTTCAAAGTTTGACAGTCGAACTTGACCCATTTTCGCCTTACTGTGACGCACTTGAGAGGTGCATATGATAAAAGTCGGAGTCTTCGGACTGTTCTTTTCACTTTCTTTGGCGGCGCATGGTTTTGACCTGGGCGTTGCTGTGGGCGACTATAAGATCGAACTTTGTGCAGGTCTGGCCAGTCACACAACCATCAACTATTGTCGGTATGACGAGCTCGCGATAACCCAGAGTCTGGCGCATCCCAACCTGATCAATTTTGAGTTCTTCACCAAGGGCCGGAGCGCATTGAGCTTCACTGTCGATCAATCGGTCGATCCCTCAAATTCAGCTGCGAACCGCTTGAGTCTGGGCTCAGACTCCAAAGAAATTATTCTGGATTCGGAAGAGCAGAACAGTAAAAGTATGATCACTTTTGAGAATCTCCCCGAGGGCCCACTGGTGACTTTCTTCAGCCAAAGTGAAGGACAAATTTTTGAATATGATCTTCGACTGAAAAAGAAGTCAAACTGACTCCTTTGCTTGTTGTGAAAGCCCAAGAAGTGGACAGCACATTAAAAGGTGTTCTGTTCTTTGCGGTTTGACCAGGCTGGTGCCAGACCTCAGCGTGTCCAGCAGTCAGCCCATTCACATCACTCAAGTGCTGCAGGTTTAGTAGAACTCACAGTCTGCTTCACCCTGCGCATCAACGATATTCATCGGATAAGGATAGTAGCTGTACACGTAGGCCCAGTTGCATTGACCTGGATTCAGGACAAATCGATTGGTGCTGTAAATCGTTGCTCCATTGGCCAAAACTCCGATTGCAGTCGTGTTGCAAACAATGGGCTGCGGATAACCATCATTGCAAGCTTGGGCTGCCGCGCTTGTTCCGTTGACCTGTGTTTGGACCTCGATTTGAAAAGCCTGGGCGAAACTTCCCACAGTTAAACTTGCCATCAAGACAATTGCAGAAACGTTCAGTTTCATCTTTGACTCCCTTTTATTTTGAAATGTGATGAAGGGTATAATGCAATTTTGTGTCGGCCACAAGACGGCAAAAAATAGTCAGTAATTTGTTTCAGAACCAAGTTTTGCAAAATGAATGCAGGAGGCTCGGTCTGCGGGGTCGCCGGCCGAGCGAGCCCCCAGACGGACGTGATTTCCTATTTTTCGATTGAGAGAAAAGCTGTCACGCAGGCATCTGGAGAGCCGATCACTCCACCTGAGGCTGGAACATAGTAGGGCTGAGGAAAGGCCTTCGTCGGATCTGTACTGGTCTGCAGTTGCGCCACATCGGCGGCACAAAGCCGGGTGTCGGGAACATCTTCTGATTTGACAAAAATGCCGAGGTCATCAGACAGCTGTTTGGAAATCTGCGGTAAATTCTCGTGTGAGAGTGTTCGAACCATCAGCTTCACGCCGTCCGCTAAAGAAATCAAAGTAAGCTCACACATTTCACCATTGATACTCGTATCAACTCTGAAATCGGAAGGTTTCAGACCATTGCGTATCGCGAGAGGTCCCAGGACTTCGGCAGAGATTTGATCGGCTTGGCGCTGGCAGGTGATCGGGGACATGGGGAGATCAAATTGACCCGTCAAATAGGTCAGGCGCACTTGGTGATCATTGTGCACCTGATAAAATATCAAATCAGCAGTTTGAACTTGTGTCATAAAATCTGCACCACGCAGCCGAAAGATGGGAGTTTCGGGTGCCGCTGTGACACTCACAGCTGAGCCCACAATCAGAAGACCGACCAGAGAATTTTTGAACGTCATGGGGACTCCTTGTGTGCTCAAAGTACGAGATCGGATGAAAATTTGCGCCTGTCAGTTTTCGAACATCGAAAATACGGTATTTTTTACCAAACTGTGACCGAAAAGGCCCGCTGTTGATTTCTTCGACAGGCCCGAAGCCCTGGGAGCAATTTTAAGGCCGTTCGAGACGGGTACGCTTTTCGCACCTCGGTCGGCTCAAAGAGATTTTCGAAAAACAAGGAGTCAGTCTATGAAGCAGTCTTTGACAAAATTCGCAGTCACTTTGGCATTGACGGGTGCGACAATCCTGGGCTCAGCGAAATCAGAAGCCGCCATTGGTGTGATCAGCCTGCTGGGTGGTCCCGGCGGAATCGTACTGATCAAAATCGGTGCGGGAGTTTTGGTTGGTGGAGTTGCAGGTGTCGAAGGTGTCTGCGCAATTGGTGAACGTACAGCAGGCTGGTCTGCCGACTGTCCGATTTTTATGAACATTCCCTTTTGGAGTGGCTTGGCCCTGATGGGAACTGAGGCCAACTCAGCCAGCGTCCAAATCGCGGATCGTTTGAGAGCAAATTTTCAAGCGGATGATCTGAGCGCAAATCGTATTGCAGATCGAATCTACAATCGCAGTTTGCGAGCTTCTCAGTCAGGATCTGTCGAGCAACACGTCGAAGGTCAGTTCTTGATTTCAAAATTGACTCTCAGCCCGGAAGAGCTGGCGACCCTTGCGACGCCTGAATTTCAGCAGACAGCGGGCTACAGTTCACTGCTGGAAAAGCTCAAATAATCAAATGTTTCAAAATCTGGCCAGGGCAGCATTCATTCTCAGCCTCCAGACTCTGGCCGGTGGCGTGTCAGCCCCGGCCTTTGCTTTTGAAAAAACAATCGCTGAAATTTGCCACGATATGCACCAGCCTCGAACTCATTCCGAGTCTGCGGTGCAACCGAAAATGGACTTCAAAACACGCTTCGGATTGCGGTTTTGGCCCAGTGATTTCATCCAGGTCAAAACAATGCCAGGACCGACTGATGTTCAGTCGGATCCCAAGACGCCAACAATTATTTTTGGCCAAGGGGTCACGGACCAAGTTCTTCCAAGCAACGCAGAATTGAGAAAACAATATGAAGAGCTTTACACCGACATGTTGAGCATTCAGAGATCTGTTCTTGCGCTGGAAAAAACGGCAACCGAATCGGATTGCCTCGCAAAAGCCGCCAAAATTCAGCTGACAGACGCGCAAATTTTAATCTACGGGAATGCCGTTGAGCAAATCCGCCGAGATGCCATTCTTTTCCAAGTGAACAATTTCAACGAAGCGATTCGCAATGCCGCAAAAAAATTTCCGCTTGGCCGTATTGTCATGGCTGCAAACACTGATGAAATCCGGAATATTATTTTGAAATTGCCACCTGGTAAATATAACTTCGTTTTTGTTTTACATTCGGATGTCAGCGGCAGGCTTTATGATTTTTCAGGCTTTGTGCTGGAGCACGAATTTTTGAGTCAAATTGCGACCAAGACAGCAAGCCTTGGCTTGTTTTCTTGTTTTCCCGAGGCCGTTGCGAGCTACTATCAGGAGCCCCTGAGCCAGTTGCTTTCCCAAGGTGCACAGGTTTTTCTACCGCAGCTCAAAGGCGAAATGGCCACACTTGATGAAACACCTTTGATTCTTCTGCCAGAGTTCGCTCGGCAAGAGCAGCAATTGTTAAACTCAAAAAAGCAATGAGCAGCTGTTTCAGGTCCCACAAACCGCTTGCCTTTGGTCATCGAATGTCTTTTCTTTGAGGCCTCTTCCCGCAGAGATCGCCTGTTAACAAGCCGCTCCATAAAAAAGCCATAAAGGTCTGGATCCTGATATCTTTTTTACGCGATCCTGTTGGATAGTTTCAGTCTCAGACGACATTGGAGAATCTATGGATTTTATTTTTGCTGGATTGATTGGTGTGGCGATTTTGGGGTACCTCACCTACGCTCTTTTCAACCCGGAAAAGTTTTAAGGTGAATCACATGCGAGTGAATGATTACTTTCAATTTTTTGGATTCGTGTTTCTGCTGATTGCCATTACGCCTCCCCTGGGGAGCTTCATGGCGAAGATTTTTGAAGGAGAATCCACCTGGCTGACTCGGCCCTTGGCGTGGCTCGAAAAACTAACCTACAGATTTTCTGGAATTGACGCCAAAGAGGATATGACGTGGAAAGCCTATGCGACTGCTTTTCTGGTTTTTCATTTGCTTGGCATTTTAGTTCTGATGCTCCTTCAGATGGTGCAGTCCTCGCTGCCGCTGAATCCACAAAATCTGCCGAATGTCTCCTGGCATTCCGCTTTGAATACGGCAGTTAGTTTTGTGACGAACACAAATTGGCAGGGCTACACGCCTGAAGTGACAATGAGCTATCTGACCCAGATGGCCGCGCTTGCTGTGCAAAACTTTTTAAGTGCAGCCTGTGGCATCGCCGTGGCGATTGCTTTGACCCGAGGAATTGCAAGACGGTCTTCGAACGGCATTGGCAATTTCTGGGTCGATACGACGCGAGCGACGATCTATCTTCTGCTGCCTCTTTGCGTGCTTTATACGCTTTTCCTGATTGGACAAGGAGTTGTTCAGACTTTTGCAGGCTCCGTCGACGTCGTGACCCTTGAGGGGTTGAAGCAGACGGTGGCGCTCGGTCCGGTGGCCTCGCAGGTCGCTCCCAAAATGCTGGGGACCAATGGCGGCGGTTTTTTCAATGCCAATGCGGCTCATCCATTTGAGAACCCAACTGCGCTTTCCAATTTCGTACAGATGCTGTCGATTTTTGCGATTTCTGCGGCACTCACCTACACCTTTGGCTCGATGACGAAGTCACGCCGGCATGGATGGGTGATCTTTGGCACGATGCTGTTTCTCTTTGTAGGACTGACCGCGTTTTCGCTTTCTTCTGAAAACATGAACAATCCGATTTTCAATCAATCGGGTCTCATGGAAGGCAAGGAAACCCGTTTCGGAGTTTTCAACAGCGTTTTCTTTTCCAGTGTCACCACCGCAGCCTCCTGTGGTGCTGTCAATGCCATGCATGCTTCTTTGTCACCGCTGTCGGGTGGAGTCGCAATGCTCAATATGATGATTGGCGAGATCATTTTTGGGGGCGTGGGCGCAGGCCTTTATGGAATGCTATTGTTTGTCCTGATGACCGTCTTTATCGCGGGGTTGATGGTGGGTCGGACTCCCGAGTACATGGGGAAGAAAATTGAGGCCAAAGAGATGACAATGGTCATCTTGGCGATTCTTGCACCTTGTGCTGTGATCTTGATCGGGACTGGGATTTCGGCGGTGGCTCCCGCTGCACTTTCGAGTCTTGGAAACAAAGGGCCACATGGTTTTTCTGAAATTCTTTACGCCTTCACTTCGACAGCGGCGAACAACGGAAGTGCCTTTGCGGGTCTGAATGCCAATACGGTTTATTTCAATCTGATGCTAACCTTGGCAATGTTCATTGGGCGTTTTGCGATCATTGTTCCCATTCTGGCGGTGGCGGGGAGTCTTGCACGCAAGAAATATTCGCCACCATCTTCGGGAACTTTTGAGACTGACACAGGGCTTTTTGCAGTGCTTTTGATCGGTGTCATTTTGATCGTCAGTGCCCTGACTTTTCTCCCGGGGCTTTCGCTGGGGCCAATTGTTGAGCATCTGCTGATGCTCAAGGGGCTAACATTCTGATATCAAGAAAAGGAAAAAGAACATGGCTGAAATGAAATCCAGTGCGCTTTTTGAGTCGAAACTTGTTCTGCCTGCGATCAAAGAGTCCTTTTTGAAGTTGAATCCTAAAATTCAAATGAAGAATCCGGTGATGTTCGTCACCCTGATCGGTGCATTGATGACATCTGTCTCTGTTTTGTTTGGAATCGGGCATGGCTCGAAGGTGTTTGAATTGCAGATCAATTTGTGGCTTTGGTTCACCGTTCTTTTCGCTAATTTTGCTGAAGCCATCGCCGAGGGCCGGGGCAAAGCCCAAGCGGAAAGTCTGAAAAAATCCCGAACCCAAACCGTGGCCAGATTGATAACTGGAAAAACTGAATCTCAGGTCAGCGCGGCCCTGCTGAAGAAAGACCAAATTGTCGTCTGCGAAACTGGTGACGTGATCCCCGGCGACGGTGAGGTTGTCGAAGGAATCGCCAGCGTTGACGAGTCCGCAATCACCGGAGAGTCCGCACCTGTCATCCGCGAGTCTGGTGGCGACCGCAGTGCTGTGACCGGTGGAACTCGAGTGATCAGCGATCGAATTTTGGTGCGGATTACAGCCGAAGCTGGCAACAGTTTTTTGGATCGCATGATTGCGCTTGTTGAAGGCGCGACTCGCCAGAAAACACCTAATGAGATTGCCTTGAGCATCGTTTTAGTCGGGTTGACTCTTATTTTCGTCCTGGCTGTGATGACTTTGAAGCCCTTCGCAGATTACAGTGCTGCGGCTGCGAATCAGGATCTGTCGTCGCTGGTGACGGTTCCAGTTTTGATCGCACTTCTGGTGTGCTTGATCCCCACCACGATCGGCGGTTTGTTGAGTGCGATTGGGATCAGTGGAATGGACCGCTTGATACGTAGAAATGTCATCGCCACAAGTGGGCGTGCCGTCGAGGCCGCTGGCGACATTGATGTGCTGTTGCTGGACAAGACAGGAACGATCACGCTTGGAAATCGAATGGCAAGCGCCTTTTTGCCGGTGCATGGGATTGCCGCTGAAAAACTTGCAGAAGCGGCGCAAATGGCATCACTGGCGGATGAGACCCCCGAAGGTCGTTCGATCGTTGTTTTGGCAAAAGAAAAGTATTCCATGCGCGGTGAAG
>Ga0075019_10000682_pt1 | contig 19336 bp, 18 predicted proteins | sample ColStrG_CSR_2013_FD_71473 | JGI IMG/M metagenome (GOLD analysis project Ga0075019, IMG submission 71473) | Freshwater sediment microbial communities in response to fracking from Pennsylvania, USA - Cold Stream Run_MetaG_CSR_2013 | ecosystem: Environmental > Aquatic > Freshwater > Creek >...
CCACGAAGACTCCAAGACACGAAGGAAAGATAAAGGTAGATCAATTTGTTTTACAAAGAGAACACACTGAGAAGGCAGAAGTTGGAATGCTGAAGGTTGAAATTCGGGGCATTCAGAATTATTTTCAAATTTCTGAATTCCGATTTCAGCCTTTTCTTCTCTCCGTGGTCTTTATGTTAAAGCTGCATTCTTATTCGTAGGTAACACGGTGCTGACTTTGCGGTAAGCCTTTAGTGGTTTAGAGCCGGGTTTTGAGCAGCCGGGTGAGAAGGTATCGCTGGTGGGTTTGGAATCCGGCCCGGCGGTACAGGTCGTGGGCTTTGGTATTGAGAAAGTCCACTTCCAGGTGCAGGGCGCTCAGGCCGGCCCGGCGGGAGGTATCGATGAGAAAAGGCAGGAAAGCCCTGCCGAAACCGTACCCGCGCCATTCCGGGCGGACATAGAGTTCGTCGAGAAAAGCGGTGTGACCACGGAATTCGAGGCTGTAACCCAGGCAGAGGGCGGCATAGCCGACGCTGCTTTTTTGGATTTGCAGCAGCCAGATCCGGCCCAGAGCCCGGTTGAGCAAAAGCCGTTGCAGCGCCTGACGGCATTGCTGACGGTGGAAGGGAATGCCTTCGTGGCGGTAGAAATCCTCCATCATCTCGAGCAGGACCGGGGCATCGGCGGGCCGGGCGGCGCGGAAAGAGGGTTTGAACAGGGGAGGGGGTTTCATGCAATAAAAGGCTTTATCAGATAATGGGGTCGGGACGAGGCTGGATTTACGCAACTTTTCCACTTTTTACATGTTTAATGGACAGAATGCATTTGGAAGGATATAAACTCGCGCGTATGAAACTTCATTTTAAAAGCATGGTTTGTTTGTTGGTTTTGGGTGTGGGTTTTGCCGGTCTGGCGCAGGCGGAGCCTGTCAGCACGGGGAACGGCAGCCCGGTGAAAACCGGTCAAAGCACCGGCACCAAGCACCACAAAAAGACCAAGAAACATCGCAAGCACCGCAAGCATCACAAAAAAACCACCAAGACTTCGACTGCGCTGCAACCGCCTGCAACCCATTGAGATTGCCGGCTGCCGGTGTCACGAGATTGTAACACCGGCGGGCGTGTTTGGATAAATAGCAGATTGATATTGGTCCGGGCTCGGGCAGTATCAGTCGTTCGGATTTGAGGCGGACCAGGGTGCCCGGGCGGTCGTTCAACATCGGTATCGCATGAAAACATACCAGGCTATGTTGGTTGTGTTGATGCTCGCGCCATTGTCGGCCCGGGCCGACACACCCGATTGGACTTGGGATCCGGCCCATCCGGCAGCGGTCCCGTCCTGGATTCAAGTGGTCAACCCACCCGCCGACAGCACCTCCTCCCTGGCCACACAGCAGTTTAAAATCAACCCGCCCGATGCCGCGGCGGAACTGGTGGTGACGATTTGCTATGGCGAAGTCGAAGGCGGTTTTTTGCGTGTTTCCTGGCAGTCGGACAGCACCGCGGTGTGGCTGAGCGAGAATCTGTACGAGGGGGTGGCGCTGCCGAACCGGCGGGCGTTGCGCATTCCGTTGAGTGTGTTGCACACGGACGGGTTGTTGACCCTGCAGGCCAGCCAGGCGGATTTGAAAGTTTCAAAAATTCTTTTCAGTTGGGTGACGCCGCGGGCGGTGTTGGTGGATTCCGCACTGGGCCCGGTGGTGGCGGTGGATCGATTCGGGGCGGCGTTGCATGAACAGGATTTGAACGGCGAGGTTCCGTCTGAGGTCGATGACGATATCTGGAACGGCAATGTGGTGACGGCGCCGCTTTCCCTGGCACCGGTGCGGATTGAGAATGGGGTGGGGTTTGAGTTTGAATTGGAAAAAGCCCCGCAGCAGAGCCGCCTGGTGGTGCAGGTGGAGGGATTGCCCATGGAAAGTTCCCTTTATGTGTGGTTGAACGGAAAACCGGCGGGTGTGGTTGAAATGGCCGTGCCCAGCCTGAGCGATCCGGGCTATTACACCAACGCCGCGGGGGTCATGGAATATGCCGGCTGGCGGCAGGGTTCCGTTCTGGTGCCAGCGCAGCTTTTGCAACCCGGCACCAACCAACTGCAATTTTCCTGGACGGCCAGCCCGGACCCGGCCCTGGCCGTGAAAGACCTCAAGCTCGAGCTTTTCTATCCTCCGGCTCCCTGATGCATTTATGAAAAACACCCTGCTTCCAACAAGGTTCCGCCGTTTGCAAAAACGCCGCCGCGCCGCCTACACCCTGCTCGAAATCATGATCGTCCTCGGCATCATCGCCGTGCTGCTGGGCTCCTCGATCTTTTTGATGGTGGGTCAGTTGGGCGGGGCCAAGATTCAGCGCGTGGATGGCGACATCTCCGCCATCACCTCAGCCCTGCGCATGTATGAAATCAACAACCGGAATCTGCCCACCACGGAGCAGGGTTTGAGCGCGCTGGTGCAAATGCCCACTACGGAACCGCTGCCGCGACGCTGGAGCCAGATTATGAAGGAGGTTCCCATGGATCCGTGGAATCATCCCTACCGCTATGTCTATCCGGGCAAGCACAACCCGAGCAGTTTTGATTTGTACTCGACGGGTCCGGACGGCGTGGACGGCACGGACGACGACATGGGCAACTGGTAGTTGCTGGATCGCCCTCATGAGCAGGTTCCAGCGCCGCAGGCAGTCGGCCTACACCCTGCTCGAAATCGTCATTGTCCTGTTCATCATCATGCTGATCCTGGGCATGACGGTGGGGATCATGCGCAACGCCTTTGCCCATGAGGATTTAAAAACGGCCACGCGCCGTTTTTCCCTGCTGGCCAAAAAAGCGCGCGCCCTGGCCCTGCGGGACAACCGCCTCTATGAAATCCATGTCGAGGGCAATCGCCTGACCCTGGCGGCGGCGGGATCGAAATCAGCGGTGGCCGTTTCCCTGCAATCGGAATCGGGCAATGCCACGGCCCCAACCCCCGGCACTTCCAATACGACCGATACGGACGAGGATCTGGTGACGGAGGAACTGCTGCCCGCGGGGGTGAAGGTTTTGGTCAGGCCGTGGGGCGAAAAGGATTGGGTATTGGCCAGTGATTTTGTCTGGATATTTTCGCCGGCGGGGCTTTGTGCGCCGCACCGTTTCCGTTTCGCGCAGGACGAGGCCTGGATCGAGGAGGGGTACAATCCCCTCACGGCCAATCTTCAGGACGAGAAATTTTATCTGCCATGAGAACCCGGAGCCGGTCCCACGGATACCTGTTGATGGAAGTGATGCTGGCGGTGGGCATTTTCGCCATGGCCGGTGTCGGGCTGATTTCCGGATTGAACGAACTGTCCAAAACGTACGTGCAATCGCGCCGCATCAACGAGATCCGGACCAATCTGGAATCGCAATTGAACAATGCGCGCATCATGCCGTTGGTGGTCGGGAAGCAAAGCCTCAAGCCGGACGCGGACGGGGTGGCGTATGAAACCGAAGTGGCCTTGCTCGAGTTGACCAATGACGACAAGGTTGTTCTGGCCAATTTGTACCGGTTGACAGTCACGGCCCATTGGAGCGAGGGCAATGTGCCGCAGGATGAAAAGGCGGAAGTGTACATCTACCAGCCATGAAACGGAAACACCGCCGCGCGTTCACCCTGGTTGAAGTGACCATTGCCCTGGCCATTCTGGCCATGGTCACGGGCAGCATTTACGCGGTGTTGCGGGGCACCATTGCGGAGGCGGCGGAACTGCAGGATTCACAGGCCCGTCAGCAGCAGATCGACGGCCTGATAGAATTGTGCCGCCGTTCCTTCCGCATGCTGCCGGCCCAGACCGTTTTGGAGGGCCGGGTGAGGCAGGATCAGGGGAAGTATCTGCCGGAAATCATTTTCCGCAATGCGCCGGAAATCATGTCCTGGGATCAAGCGGAGGATTTGAACGCCATCACCGTGCTGGGTTTGCGTCCGCAACTGGGAGGTTTGTTCAGTCTGGGACTGCTGCGCGTGTCGCAACCCCAGGATGTCAGTCAGGATCCACTCGAAGGCACACAGGATTCGGACTGGGTGATTTTAATGCCGGACATTGTTCAACTGTCCTGGCGCTATTACGATCCCGGCTCCAACAGTTGGATGGATGCGCTGCCGCAGGGATCGCAGCGGCCTTTGGCGGTGGAAATGACCCTGAAACTGACGGGCGAACGGGACCCGCGCGTGTTGGTTTTTTGGGTGGTGCCGGTGGTGAAGCAGGCCGCCGGTGCGCAGCAGGGTGCCGTTCCCGGCGAGGGCAATCTATGAAATGTCGCTCTTCCCGCAAAAAGGCCTCGGCGCTGATTCTGGTGTTATGGGCGGTCTCGTTGATGTCGCTGGCGGTGCTCGGAGTGGTGGAATTTGCCGACCTGGGATTTCAGGAATCGGCCACCCGGGCCAAGGATTTCCGGGCCCTGCAACTGGCGGAGTCGGGCGTGGCGCTGGGAGTGCATCCGCAAGTGCGCAAGACGGACAGTATTTTGCAGCAGGATCTGGGTTCGGGCGAAAGCCTGGCGGTGAAACTCAAGAGCGAAGGTGCCCGGCTCAATATCAATTACATCCTGGCCAACAAACAGCAGCAGGAATTGTTCGATCTGTTCCAGCTCTGGGGGGTGTCATCGGACGACGCCACCCACGCCGTGGAATGTCTGCAGGACTGGGTCGATGCAGATTCGGAAAAGCGCTTGAACGGAGCGGAGCAGCCCGATTATGCGGCCATTGGTCATCCGGATTATCCGCCCAACCGCCCTTTCCAATCGGTGGATGAAATGGAGCTGGTCATCGGCATGGACGCCGTCATCAAGGCCAAGCCGGACTGGAAGGATTCCTTTACGGTTTGGAGCGATGGCAAGCTGGATCTAAACGAAGCCTCCGCCGAGCTGATCCAGGTGGTTTGCAACGTGGGATCGGAGCAGGCGGAAAATCTGGTCAAACGACGGCTCGGTTCGGATGGATTACCCGATACCGATGATGATTATACCTTCACCAGCATGGGGGATGTGCGGTCCACCCTGGGCGTGCCCGAATCCGTATTTAAAAACGTGGAGAATCGGGTGACTTTGCACAGCAATTACCGTAGGATTGAAAGTACCGGCAGCCTTGGCACCTACAGCAAAACGTTGGTGGTCGTGGTCCGGTTAAACAGCAACCCCATCAGATATCTGGCATGGATCGAGTTATAAAAGCAGGCACCATCACCAAGACCAAACCGGTCGTGGGTCTCCGTTTCCTTTTTCCGGGCGCGGGGGAGTGGGAATTGCGTGCGCTGCCCAGCGGCGCGACCGCCATCGAGGCGCAGGCGGCAGATCCGGAGACCCTGTATGCCAAATTCCGGCCCGGCACGGCTCTGGCGCTGCCTATGCAGGAGCTGCTGGTGTTTCCGCTCTGGCTGGCCACGGTGGATCGTTCGTTGATGGAAGGGCTGGTTTCCATCCAACTGGAAAAACGCGGATTGCTGGCGCGGGTACGGGAGGAAGCCGCGTTTGACTTCCGGATTTTGCAGCAGGAGGCGGATCGCACCCTGGTGAGTGTGGTGGTTTTGCGGAGCGATTTTTCGCCGGAACTGTGCACGGATCGTACGGAGGATTACCGTCTTTCCACGGATTTTTTAAAGCTGCCGGACGACGCGCTGGTGATTTGGAGTGAATTGGGCCGCCGCGTGTTTGCCTTCCTGCGGAGCGGGGAATTGGTTTATGTACAATCCCTGGCTGGAAATGCAGAGGCTATGCTGGCAGGGGAGACCTGTTGCGCGTGGCTGGCCCTGCAGGCGGAAGGTGTGTTGACCGGATTGAATGGCATTGTTTTTTTTGGCGAGGTCCGGTCCGGTGAAGTACAGTCCCTGGCGCAGGTTTTCGGAATGACGCCGCAGGTTTTGCCGGCACCGGAATTTGCGCGCCGGGAAAATCCCCGAAAATTATTGCCCTACCGCGTGCGCCAGCAAATGAAGGAACGGGAATCGCGGCAACGGCTGCAGCGTATTTGCACGGGCTTGGGTCTGGCCTATCTGGTGCTGTTGCTGGTGGTGCTGGGTCATTACGGCTGGATTGTCTGGCAGGGGCACAGTCTGGAAAAGGAACTGGCACTGCATCGCGCCGAGGTGCAGGCGGTGCGCGACGCCGCGTCACGCTGGGAGGCCTTGGAGGTGGCGCTGGAACCGGGAAACTATCCGGTGGAAATGCTTTATCGCTGTTCGAGGCATCTGCCGGAGGAGGGAGTCCGACTGGTCACCTTTGACCAGTCTCCAGGTCATATCCTGCTGACGGGAGAGGCCAAAAACGCCGCTGTGGCGTTCAAATTTGCCGATGATTTGAAAAAGGACCGGGAACTGGGCGACTACACCTGGATCATGCCCCCGCCGCGGGTGCTGCCCAACGACAGTTCCCAGTTCCAAATTGAAGGGAAATCGAGATATGCCACAAATCACACCCCGTGAGCAGCGCCTGATTCTCTCCTTTGCCGGGGCGGTTTTTCTGGTGCTGAATGTTTTTGGGTTTCGTGCCCTGTCCAAGGCCCAGAAGGAGGCCTCGCGACAGTTGTTAAAGTCGAAACAGGAACAGCAGGAGGCGGGAGCCTGGCTGCAACAGAAGGATTACTGGACGCAGCGCAAAGGCTGGCTCGACGCCAAACAGCCCAAGTCCGCCGCTCCGGGGCAGGAAAGCTCCGTCCTGCTTGAGTTGCTCCAGCAGAGCGCCCGCCAGCAGAACATTGTCATTGCCCAGCAACGCCTGGCGGATCCGCGCAGCACCCCCTTTCTCCGCGAGGCGGCGGTGCAGTTGGAAGTCCGGGGCAGTTTCGATGCCATGGTCGGCTGGCTGGCCGGATTGCAGCAGCCCGACAAGTTTGTGGCGGTCAAAAATTTGACTTTGAAATGCGACGCGGAACCCCCCAATGTCATCGGAACCCTGACCGTGGCGCGCTGGTATGCGCCGAACCCATGAAAGCGTTTCTCTCATGCCGCCTGTTTGCCCTGGTCCTGCTGCTCTTGCTGCCGGTGGACTCGATCCGGGCTGTGACGGACGATCTGTTGCCGCAGCCCTATCCAGCCAGTCGTTATGATGCCATGCGCAAAAAATCGCCGTTCACCCTCAGTTCCGCCGCCGACCAGGCTGCGGCGGTGGGTTTTGCCTCCAAACTTTTCCTGACCGGAATTTTGCGGGTGGGCGGGGAATCCTTCGCCACGGTCATGGACAAGGAAAGCAAGCAGCGCTACATGATTTCAGCCAAGCCCAACGAGCAGAATATTCAACTGGTGGACATCGAATCGGGGGACGATTTGAGCAAGGTTTCTGTGACTTTGAAAAAGGGCGATGAGAAGGCCACTTTGAAATATGACTTTGACGGGTTGAAACAAATGCAGCCGGCGGTGGCTCCCACGACTCCAGCCACTGCGGTACAGACGGGCAATGTTGCGCCGCCGCCCACCCCCATCGTTCCCACGCGGATCATTCAGCGCCCGCGCCGCGTCATCCTCCCTTCCGGACCTCCAAGGTAAAACTGAAACTGAGACATACTATGCAACGTTATTTGACTGTTCTATTTTTGCTGGGCGCACTGGCCCTGCCGTCCGCCCACAGCCAGACCGGCCCGGTCAAGGCGCCTGCTCCGGCAACGACCCCGGCCGCCGCCCCCCTCCGGGACGACGATCCCGTGGAAGGTTTGCAAGTGTTGAACGGCGACATTAATGACTTGCTCGGATTTTATGAAAAATTGTCCGGGAAAACCCTGCTCCGCGATGCCAATCTGCCTCCCACGGTGGCGAATCTTCGCGTGGTGGTGCCGCAAGGCATCCCGCGCGGCCAGGCCCTGCGTTTGGTGGAGTCGGTGCTGCTTCTCAATGGCTATTCCCTGGTCAAGGGCGACGAAAATACCGTCAAGGTGCTGAACACGGCGGGAAAAAATCCGCGCAGCGAAGGTGTGACGATTTATGCCAACCTGTCCGATCTGCCCAAGGGGGATGAAATTGTCAGTTATTACATGCCGTTCCGTTACATGAGCGCAACGGAGGCACAGCAGGTTTTGCAGGCCCATACGCCGCCGCATAATTACGGCGTCATGGTTCCCGTGACCAGCGCCCAGGCTGTGATTGTGACCGACAACGCCTCGGTGATCCGGCAACTGGCCAAGTTGAAGGATCTGATGGACGTGCCCCCGGCCAAGGTGGTCAGCCGTTTTGTGACTCTGCAGCGTGCCGACGCCGAACGGGTGGCGGACATCATCATCAAGCTGATCGACAGCCGTAAAAAAAACCAACCTCCGGGTGGAGCGCCCACGGCGGCCAGCAACAATGCGCCCCCTCCCGCACCGGGTAAGACGGGTGCCGATTCAGGAGTATTGAACGAACGCAGTCTGGTGGCGGGCGATGTGGATCTGGTTGCAGATGCGCGCAGCAACAGCATTCTGGTCGTCACCCGGCCGGTCAATTTTGATTACATCAAGGATTTGATCGGTCAGTTCGACCAGGCCGTGACGCTGACCGCACCCGTGGAGCGTCCATTGAAATATGTCATGGCCGGTGATGTGCTGCCTGTGCTGCAGACACTGCTGACGGAAAGCGGCAATCAGACCGCGCCCGGAGCGCAGCCGCAGGGCAATATTAATAACAACAGACAAGCCAATAACGGAAACAACACCAACCGGCAGGGTGCCAGCAACTCCAGTAGCGGCAATGGCAGCAACACCTCCCGCACGCTGCAGGAAAATCAGGACACGGCCCCGGATGCCGTCATGGTCGGAAAAACCCGGCTGGTGGCGGACAAACAGGCCAACTCCATTATTGTCATCGGACCTCCCGAAAGCGTCGGCAAGGTGCAGGCCATCCTGGATCACCTGGACAAGAGGCCCTTGCAGGTTTATCTCTCCACCGTCATTGGCCAGCTTTCCATCGGCAAGGACTCGCAGTTTGCTGTTGATATTCTGCACAAATATTCCGGATCCAGCCATGCCGGGGCGGCGGGCAGTCTCATCACGGGAGGAAATGTGTCCCTGGTGGACCCCAAAAGTCTCACCAGCCCGGCCGCTTTTGCCAGCCTGGCCACTGGTTACACGTTGTACGGCGCCATCGGCTCTGCGCTGGATTATTATGTCACGGCTCTGGAGACCACCTCAAATTTCCGCGTGACTTCGCGCCCGGTGATTTACACCACCAATAATAAAGGGGCGGTGATTTCTTCCGGTCAGAAAATAGCGGTGCCAGGACAGAGCCTGTCGGATGTGACGGGCGGCAATTCCACGGCTGTGACCACCAGCATCAATTACACCGACGTGGAACTAAAACTGGAAGTGGTGCCGCTGATCAATTCCGACCGGGAAGTGACGTTGCAAATCCGCCAGACCAACGACAGTGTGGTGGGCAGTCAGGTGATTTCCGGAAATTCCATTCCCACCATCGGTACGCAATATGTCGATACCACGGTGACGGTGCCGAACAAGGGCATCATCGTGCTGGGCGGCTTGATCACGGAGGACAATACGCTGGACATAACAGGCGTGCCGATTTTGAAGGACATTCCGTTGCTGGGTTACCTGTTCAAGGGCACGACCAAGGAAAAGAAACGTTCGGAATTGATTGTCATGATGCAGCCGGTGGTGGTGGGCGGTGATGCCGAGATGCAGAAGGCCAGCATGACCGAACAGGATGCCAGTCAGATGGGGGAAACGGCCCGGATCTTTGCTGAAAAGCGCGTGCTCCTGCCGCCCAGCACCAAGCGACCCAAGCCGGCTCCAGTGACTGAACCCGCCCCGGACGAGGCGGCTCCAGCCCCACCCGCCGAGAACAAACCACTGCCGGGAAATGCCACGGAAGAAGCTCCGGTGCCGCCGCCCCCGTCCAATCTTTGAGCGGGTTTCGGAAAGGGAGCGGATTTATTTAGCATGGACAAAGGCCGCCGCAAAACGTTGAATTATTGCTCCATGAGTTCACTTCCTTCCCGGATCCAAGAGGCGGTTTCGACAGGCAAAATACTTCCCGACACCGCCAGGAATATTCTTTTTTTGCTCGATGAAGCCGGCATCGAAGAGTGGGGCCGGGACAGTTTGGAGGAGCTGGTGGCAGGCGGACAGTGGACGGAGTTGGACGACCGTTTTTACAAGACGCTGAGCTTCGGCACCGGCGGCCTGCGCGGACGCACCATCGGCAAGGTGGTCACGCGCGCGGAGTGGGGGGGCCATGCGGGTCAAAAACAGCCGCAGTATCCCGCCACCGGCACCAACTCCATGAACTATTTCAATCTCAGCCGGGCCACCCAGGGGCTGGTGCGTTACGTGCTGGAATCCTTTCCCAACCAGGTACCCAAACTGGTCATCTCACACGACACCCGTTATTTTTCCCGCGCCTTCGCCGAACTGGCCGCCACCATTGCCTCGGAAATGGGTGTGGACGCATTTCTGTTCCCGGCCGACCGCTCCACGCCGGAACTTTCCTTTGCGGTGCGCCATTTGCAGGCCCATGCCGGCGTCATGGTCACGGCCAGTCACAACCCGCCCCACGACAACGGCTACAAGGTGTACTTCCAGGACGGGGCGCAGATTGTCGAGCCTCACGCTTCAGGCATCATCGCCCGGGTCCTGGCCGTCAAGAGCGGGCGGGTGGAAAAACATGCCGCCCAACCGGGTAAAATCACGGTTTTGGATGAATCCGTGGACCGGGCGTATATGGAAGCGGTCGGCACTCTGGTGTTGGAACCGGAAGTGATCCGCCAACAACAATCGAAGTTGAAGCTGGTGTACACCCCCATCCATGGTACCGGGGCACGCATCGTGCCGCAACTGCTGCAAAAGCTGGGCTTCAATGTTTCCCTGGTGGCCGCCCAGGCGGTGGGCGACGGCGGTTTTCCGACTGTGAAATCGCCCAACCCGGAAAACGCCGAAGCTCTGGCGCTGGGCATTGAGCAGGCCCGCCGCGAGCAGGCGGATCTGGTGCTGGGCACGGATCCGGATGCCGACCGCATGGGTGCGGTGGTGCGCGGAAGCGACGGCCATTACGAAATCATCACCGGCAACATGATTGGATCCATCCTGGCCGCCTACCGGCTGGAGCGCCTCTTTGCCCGGGGCATTCTCCACAAGGGAAATGCCGCCCGCGCCGTGCTGATCAAAACCTTTGTCACCACCGATCTGCAAAAGGCCATTGCGGCGGACTACGGGGTGCGTTGTGTGGATACCCTGACCGGATTCAAATACATCGGCGAAAAAATGCGCGTGTATGAGGAACAGGCGGGGGGACGGCAGGGTCTCGACGCCGTGGCATGGCGCACCCGGCTCCTCGAAAAAAGTTCCTTTGTGGTTTTTGGCGGTGAGGAAAGCTACGGTTATTCCGGCGGTGATTATGTGCGGGACAAGGATGCCAATGCCGCCGTGTTGATGTGTGCGGAAACAGCGGCCTATGCCGCGTCGCAGGGCCGCACGTTGCTGGATTATCTGGATGATCTGTATCTCAAGTACGGTTATTATTCGGAAAAACTCGGCACACTGACTTTTGAAGGCGCGGAGGGGGCGGCTAAAATCCAGCGCCTGCTGGAGAGTTACAAAAAAGACACGCCCCGGGAATGGGGCGGACGGAAAGTGGAGGGCATGCAAAATTTTGCCGGGGAAACCATTCTTGATGTGGACGGCAAGGAAATCCCCAGGGAGCTCATGCTCCTGTTCCGTCTGGAGGGGGGGTTCCGTGTGGCGGTGCGCGCCTCCGGCACCGAGCCCAAAATCAAGTATTACTTTTTCGGCATGGAGCCTGTGGCCTCAGCGGCCGTACTGGCCGCAGCCAAGCCGAGGCTGCAACAGGTTTTGGAAAAACTCTGGACGGACACGCAGACGGAAGTGACCGCCCGCGTGGGTTGACAAGTCCGGCCTGGTTCCCGAGCATCGGATGTAACAAATGGACGCGGGAGGTTTTTTTGTCGTGGGCGGAATTGTGGCAGCCGGGCTGCTCCTTTTCTTCGGCGTGCTTTATCTCTGGTTCATGATCCATGAACGCTTTTTTCTCGATGCCGAGGAGCGCTGGCGCCGACGTTATGATCGCCGTCTGAAAAAGCATTTCAAATCCATCGACGGAATGTAAGCGCGGGTATTCCGCCACGATTTCAAACCACTTGTGTGGCCGTTCCTGGTCAGGCTAGACTGGGTTCATGAACGAGCCGCTGCCCTCCGATGCCGGGTTGGAAAAAAGACTGGCTGAATTGGAACTGGCCGCAGCGGAGCTGCGGCGGCAAATGGGCCGGGCGACTCCCGTCCTCCCGCCGCCCCTGCCACCAGTTGCACAATCCTCACCGTCCCCGGCTCAGTCGCCGGAAAGCAGGGAGGAGAAATCCTCCATTCATTGGTTCGGACGGGTCGGCATCGGCCTTCTCTTCATCGGCCTGGTCCTGCTCTTCAAACTTTCCATTGACGAAGGCTGGCTGACGCCGGGCGTCCGGGTGGCCGGCGGACTGCTGCTCGGCTTTGTACTGGGCGGCTACGGCTGGCATTTGTATGGCAGACGCCCTGCATTGGGCAGTACCCTGCTGGGCGGTGCGCAGGCCGTGTTTTATGTCACGCTTTTTGCCGCCCATCATTGGTATGACTTGTTGTCTTACCCGGTGGCTTTCTTTTTCATGATGCTGGTTACGGTGTCGGGATTGTTTCTGGCCCTGCGCTTTTCGTCATTGACCCTTGCCTTGGCGGGCATTTTGGGCGGCTACGCCACGCCTTTTCTACTCTACAACGGGCACGACAGCGTCCCGGGCCTGGTGGGCTACTGCGTGCTCATCATGAGCGGGGCCGGCATTTTGTTTTGGTTGCGCGGCTGGATTCCTTTTTTGTGGACGGCGGTTTTGGGGGCTCTGGCAGTTTTGTGGTTCACCTATTTACGGCGAACGGACTATGACACGGTGACCCAGGTGGCCCTGCAGTCCGGTTTTTCCCTCTGGTGGCTCATGTTTTGGTTGCTGCCGGTTTTCCGTGCGCAACGGGTGGAAGCAGACGAGCGGGAGGCTTTGGAGGGTCCGGTCTCCGTGCTCGTGATGCTGCTGCCGGTGGTTTGCCTGTTTTTTACAGCCGCCATCTGGTCCATGTCCCGGCACCAGGCGGGCGGGGCCTGCGTATGGGCGGCGGTTTTTTACCTGGGCTTCTGGGGCTTGGGCCGCGCGATTTTGCAGTCGCACTGGGCGCGACTCCATTTGTGGACCGGCCTCTTTTTGGCCGGGGTGGGCCTGCTTTTGTATTTGAAGGATAACGGGGAATTTTTTGTGTTTACGGCCCTGGTCCTGATGCTGCAGGCCGTTTCGCGTCGCATGAAAAGCGGCGGTTGGTCCACGGTGGCGCATTTGCTCCACGCCGGGATTGCCGTCTGGCTGGCGGTCCGTTTGTTTGCGCCGATGCGTGGAAGTCCGTTTTTCAATGTGGCGGCATGGGTGGATCTTTTTGCGGTGTTCAGTCTCCTGGCTGTCTGGTGGATGCTGCGCAGCCAGCCGGTATCGAAGCCTTATTGGATTGCCGGACAAATACTGGCTCTCGGCTGGATGGCGGCGCAGTCCGAACCGCTGGAACAATCGCTGGCCTGCATCAGCCTCGGTTGGGGATTGTACGGATTCGGCCTCGTGCTGGGAGGCTACTGGCAGCGTTCCCGTCTCATCACCAGTACCGGCTGTGTCATCCTGACCCTGACCGTGATCAAACTGCTGCTGGTGGATCTGGCGGCGGTGGCGGCGCTCTGGCGGGTTCTACTCTTCCTCGGTTTCGGCGGGATTTTCCTGCTGGTGAGCTATTTGCTGGATGGACGGGACCGTCCGACGGAAAAGGCCTGATTTTTTACCGCCAGGACGCCAGGGTTGGCATGGAAGATTTCACCACGAAGACAGCGGGACACGAAGGATCAAAGGCTCGAAGCAGATTTTTTGTTTCGAGTTCTCAGATTTCAGCCTTCATCCTTTTCTTCTCTCCGTGATCTTTATGTCAAAGTTGCCCAACTACGAAGACGCATTGGTGATGAGACTGGAGATGCTCACACCCGGTTCAGCGCACTGAGGACCGCCTTGATCGAGGCCAGTTCGATGCTGGTGTCCACGCCTGCACCGAACGCCTTGTGCCCCTCCGAGGTGGCAATCTGGATGTAGGCAATGGCACTGGAATCGCTGCCCGAGCCCAGCGAGTGCTCGGCGTAGAACACCACCTCGAACGGCTCTGTCCCGGCCTGTTTCAATCCGTCCACAAACGCGGCAATGGGCCCGTTGCCCTCCCCGGTCAAATCCAAGCGCTGTCCGCTCCGTTCCACCGTGGCCCGGCAGCGCATCTGTCCCTTGGTGCCGTCGGCATGAAAATGTTGCAGCATGTACGGTGTTTCGCGCCCGACGTATTCCTTCCAGAACATTTCCTTCAATTCCGTGCCGCTGACTTCCCGACCCAACCGGTCCACCTGATCGTTGGCCCACTTGCCGAATTCAACCTGCAAGGGACGAGGCAGGAAAATGCCACATTCTGTCTCCAACAGATAGGACATACCGCCCTTGCCGGACTGGCTGTTGACCCGGATGACCTCGCGGTACTGGCGGCCGATGTCGCCGGGATCGATGACCAGATACGGCACCTCCCAGGGCGTGCCGGGTCCGGCCTTATCCATGGCGGCAAAGCCCTTTTTAATGGCATCCTGGTGCGAGCCGGAGAAGGCTGTGAAGACCAATTCCCCCCCGTAGGGTTGGCGGGCTGGCACGGTCATGCCGGTGCAGCGTTCGTACATTTCGCGGATGTCATTGATCTGTGAAAAATCCAGCCCGGGATCCACGCCCTGGCTGTACAAATTCAGCGCCACGGTCACGATGTCCAGATTGCCGGTGCGCTCGCCGTTGCCGAAAAGCGTGCCCTCGACCCGCTCCGCCCCGGCCAACAGGGCCAGTTCCGTGGCGGCCACGCCCGTGCCGCGGTCGTTGTGGGTGTGCACACTGATGATGACCGACTCGCGCTTGGGCAAATGGCGGATGAACCACTCGATCTGGTCCGCATAGACGTTGCACATGGCCACCTCCACGGTGTCGGGCAGATTCAAAATCATCTTGTGCTGCGGATCCGGTTGCCATGCGTCCATGACGGCGCGGCAGATCTCCAGGGAAAATTCCACTTCGGTACCGGAAAAACTTTCCGGCGAATATTGGAATACAACATCGCTGCCGCGCAGACGGGGCAGGCGTTCCTTGATCCATTGCGTGCCATGCACGGCCACCTCGACAATCTCCGCCTGCGTCATGCCGAATACGATGCGGCGCTGGGCCGGTGAAGTGGAGTTGTACAAATGAATGATGGCCCGCCGCACGCCCTCCAACGACTGCACGGTGCGCTCGATCAGATCCTCGCGCGCCTGGACCAGCACCTGAATGGTGACATCGTCCGGAATCCGTTTTTCCTCGATCAGACGGCGCATGAAGGCGAATTCGGTGTTGGAGGCAGCGGGGAAACCGACCTCGATCTCCTTGAAGCCGATTTTGACCAGGGCATCGAACATTTCCAATTTCTGCTCCACCGTCATGGGCACGGGCAGGGCCTGGTTGCCGTCGCGCAGATCCACACTGCACCAGATGGGCGGCCGGGTGAGGGTGCGACCGGGCCACTGCCGGTCCGGCAGACTGACTCCGGGAAAGGGTTTGTACTTACGGTCTGGTTCTGAAATCATGGGTTTTGAAAGTGATGTTATTCTGCAAAATCGCCTTCCGGCGGGGAAGGGCGGAAGAGCCCTGACACTCACGAAGCCGGGGGAAGCGGGCGTTACAGCACAAGCCCGGTCCGGCTCTGGAGGCCAGGGCGGGTAAGTCGTGTCAGGCTTGTGCAATACGGCTTCATATCCTAGAACCAATAAAGACGACGGCACCCACTATGTCTAGGCAAATCATGATCGGCTTTCTTGGAGCAATGTTGTGCAGCACGGCGCTGTCGGCCCCGCCTCCGGGACCGGACGAAGTCAAGGAACTGCAGGCCCGCTTTACCGAGGGTCGCCACGAATTGGAAGCCGGTCATTGCGACAAAGCCCTGCAACTTTTTCAAGCCAACCTCAATCGCGATCCCGATTCCAAGGGCTCGCTGCTTTTTTCCGGTCTGGCCCGCATGGAACTGGGCCAGTGGGAGCAGGCGGCGGAAAATCTGGAGCATTTTCTCGGGTTGGAACCGGCCAGTGAAGCCGGCCTGACCGCCGCCATCCGGGCCCGGCAGGCCCTGGGCCAGGAGGCGGAGGTCGAGGCCTTGCGCACCCGCCTCCGGCAGGAGCGTGACGCGGGAAAAAATCCGCGCCTCAAAGCCATGCTGAGCTATGAGCGGCAGTTTGAGATTTTGCCCGATGGCTCGCGCTTCTCTGCCCTGGAGGCTTTCGATGAACAAACCGGTTATGTCTGGTCCTATTTTTTGATCAAACCCGACCACAAAATTTACCGGCGCCTCGAGATGGCGCCCGCCCATGCCGGAGATGCCAGGGTGAAATTCATGCTCGGCGAAATGCTCGGGGAGGCACAAAAAATCACCGGCTACAAAATCCACCGGCTCTATCCTGACAAGCCCTCCTTTACCCGCGCCTGGCAGGATGCGCGGCAGGTGATTATGGAAGGAAGCGCAGCCAGGAAATAAGCGGGGGACGTGGAGTTGCGGCCAAGGACGGGGTACTATCTTTTGCTGTTGGCGGAGCTTTTAAGGGGACGGGGAGCCTGTCCCGGTTTTTGTCCGGCCCGGGCACAGGGGGTGGCCAGTGCGCAACGCAACAGGCGTCCGTCCGGCGCGTATAATTCCAGACGCACAATGGCGCCACCGCAGAGATAAAGCTGCGAACCGCTCCAGAAAGAATGGCGTTCCACTTCGCTGCCCCCGGCCTTTTCCACTTTGATTTCGAGAAACAGCACGGGATTTTGGTCTTCGCACAAGGCCAGCAGCTTGAGGGCGGAGAAGAGGGCGGACTGATTTTTCCCGGAAGTTTTGTCGCTCAGATCCTGCAGGGCGACGGCCAGTTTTTCCTGCAACGCCAGTTGCCGCTTCAGCTGTGCGCTCAGGGTTCCATAAGCCGCACCGGTTTTGACGGTGGCCAGTCCGGTTACGATTTCGGCGAAGGAGCGGTAGTCCAGAATGATTTTTTGCAACTCGGCCCGGGCGCGGTCCAAGGCGATGAGTTTATCGAGAAACGGGTCATGGCAGTCCAGAGTCAAGCGGGAGAATGGGTAAACGGCGAGATTGCCATCTCCGGCGGGGTTGAATTCAGCGCCGGACTCCTGGCGCAGGGGTGCAAACAGGGCGGTGCGGAGTGTGGCGTCGTTGATAGTGGAGGGATTGTACAAATGCTGCTCATAGACAGGTTGAAACAATTGCACAAGGGCGGCCAAGCTTTGCAGCAGACCCGCGGCGGAATTAAGTACGGTCTTGCCTCCCTCCAAACCGGCCGTGGCCAAGGTGACGATATCCCTTTCGGTTGGGTTCACAGGTTGTTTTTCCCCGGGCAATGAAGACTGCCAGGTCTCGAGGCTTTCCCGGGCCCGGCGGTTGTAGGTTTCCAGATCAGCCACCGTTTGATTAAGGGAAAGGATGAACCTTTTGGTGGCGGCCGTGGAATCCGGCAGGCTGCTGTCGGAAACCAGGATCAGTTTACTGCGGGGGCAGGGACAGAACAGCTCGCCACGGGAATTCTTGTCCATGAGCCTGAGGGTCATGAGCAGATTTGCCCGGTCCTGCAGCAGGGATTGATGGAGTAGAATTTCTGCTTCGATGGGCAGGGGTTTGGCGGTGGATTCCTGACTGATGCGGTCTGGTGGCAGGGTTGTTGCGGCGTGACAGGCAAGAATCGACAACAGACAGAACAGAATGACGACGCAGGGTCTCATGCCAGATGACATAAGCCGGTGGCGGGAAAAGTAAATGCCTGTTGTGGCTTAAACGAATGATATTAACCATTTTTATGCAAAATGGATTCAGGGCAGGTGGAGAAAGACGCGGGAGTCCTTTTCGAGATCAATCAAAGCGCCCTTGTAGCGTACGACGGGGGTGGTTCCGAGATTGGATTGGATCGTGCAGGTGGTCAGTTCGCCCTTGTCCCATTCAATGCTGAGTTCGTATCCGCCCCGGGCCAGGAGGCCGGCCACTTTTCCGCGTTTCCAGGCGGCGGGTAAAGCGGGAAGCAATTCAATTTCGCCGCTGTGGCTTTGCAGGAGCATTTCCGGAATACAGCTGTAGTCGGGCGGAAACGGACCGGCGAGTGCTTTGTCGGTGGGGAGTGATTCCAGGGCGGACAAGGCCTTGTCCCCGTCCTTGAGGCGCGCCCAGAGTACGGCTTTGTCCGGCTCATTGCCGTGGGAGGTGCTGTCGGCCAGGGAAACCCTGGCGGCGGCGAACAATTTCGGATTTTCCTGCTCGGTAATCTGGCTGAGCGGCCATACGGTGAGAAGTTGCGGGACCGGGTGCTGTTGGTTGACGAGATGGGGTTTGAAATCCTCGGACCATTCCATCAATCCGCCCCTGGCGTCGATCTGATAGGGAGGGATTTTGCTGAGGGCTGTTTGCAGTTGCTGTTGAAAATCCCCGTCCTGGTTGAGGATTTGAGCGGCTTGCAGGCAGTCGGTGAAGAGTTGCCTGATCAAGCCCAAGTTGGCGGTACTGCAAAGACAGACGGCGTAATCCTTGCCGTCAGCCAGTTCGAAGCGGCTTTCCGGCGAGACCGAGGGTGCGGGTACATACTGGTCCTTGCCGTTGTTCATGAGAATGTCGAAGGCGAATTCCGCCGACGCTTTCATCAGCGGATAGGCCCGGCCGCGGAGAAAATCGATGTCCTGATTGTAGGTGTAATGTTGCCAGAGCTTGGTGCAGAGCCAGACTCCCCCGAGGGGCCAGATGGCGGATTCATTGCGCCCGCCCTTGAGGTTGGTGGTGGCCCAGATGTCAGAATAATGCGGGGCCAGCCAGCCGTGACTTCCCCAATCGACACGGGAGGTTTCGAAACCGTTCAAGGCCAATGCGGAGGTCCAGGACCATAAGGGCTCGGCGCATTCGCCGAGGTTGGTGCTGTCAATCAGGCTGTAATATTTCTGCAGGCTACCATTGATGAAGTAGCAGCAGTTGTTGGCGGGTTTCCAGGCATGGTTCCAGATTCCCTGAGGGCCAGTCGGGTGATCGCTGGAGCGGGACGAGCAGATGATGTGGTAACGGGCGTATTGCAGGCCCAGCAGATGCCGGTAAGGCTCATCGCCGTTGATCTCGCCCCAAACCCGGCGGAACAGATTGTGAAAATCGCGCGTGTGAGCATCCAAAAGCTGTCCGTAGTATTTGGGTTTGGTGGCGGCAAGAGTGGCTTGGACGGTTGCAGAGGGGTCGGCGCCTTCGCTGCCCGGTTCCTTGCCGAAACCATTGTAACTGGTGCTGCTGCTGTAAATCAAC
>Ga0075019_10000685_pt1 | contig 19321 bp, 15 predicted proteins | sample ColStrG_CSR_2013_FD_71473 | JGI IMG/M metagenome (GOLD analysis project Ga0075019, IMG submission 71473) | Freshwater sediment microbial communities in response to fracking from Pennsylvania, USA - Cold Stream Run_MetaG_CSR_2013 | ecosystem: Environmental > Aquatic > Freshwater > Creek >...
GTGCGCGCGCTGCTCTGGCTCATCGGTCTGGGCTTCGCCGGCCTGATGTCGCTGCTGATCACCATAGGGATTGCGTTGGCGGTGGCTTATCCCAACCTGCCGACCATCGTGGCGCTGTCGGATTATCGGCCCAAGCTGCCGCTGCGCGTGTTCTCGGCGGAGGGCGACCTGATTGGTGAATTTGGCGAAGAACGGCGCAAGCTCACGCCGATTGCCGACATTCCCAAAGTCATGTCCAACGCCGTCCTGGCGATCGAGGATGCGCGCTTCTACCAGCACGGCGGCGTCGATTACTGGGGCATGTTGCGCGCCGGGCTGGCGAACGTGGGCAAGGCCAAAAGCCAGGGCGCGTCGACCATCACCATGCAGGTCGCGCGCAACGTCTATCTCTCGTCCGAGAAAACGTTTACGCGCAAGATTTACGAGGTCCTGCTGACCTACAAGCTGGAACAACAGCTGACCAAGGATCAGATCCTCGAGATCTACATGAACCAGATTTTTCTGGGCAACCGCGCCTACGGCTTTGCCGCCGCTGCCGAGATTTATTTTGGCAAGTCGCTCAAGGACCTGTCGATTGCCGAAGCCGCCATGCTCGCCGGCTTGCCCAAGGCGCCGTCGGCGTACAACCCGGTCAGCAACCCCAAGCGCGCACGGGTACGCCAGCTCTACATCATCGACCGCATGCTGGAAAACGGCTTCATCACCGCCGACCAGGCCGAAGCGGCCAAGAAGGAAGAATTGCACGTCAAAGTCGGCGTGAATCCCAGCCAGGTGCACGCCGAATACGTTGCCGAAATGGTGCGCCAGCTGATGTACGCGCAGTACGGCGAGGAGACCTACACGCGCGGCCTGAACGTGCGCACCACGCTGCGCTCGGCTGATCAGGACGCGGCCTACAAGGCGCTGCGCCGCGGCATCATGGATTACGAGCGGCGCCAGGTCTATCGCGGGCCGGAAAAATTCGTCAATTTGCCCGACAGCGGCGAGCAGGACCTGGAAGACGCCGTGTTTGAAGTATTGGACGAACACCCGGACAACGGCGATGTGATGGCTGCCGTGGTGCTGGACGCCGACGCGCACCACATCCACGCCATGCGCCAGGGCGGCGAAACGCTGGACATCGTTGGCGAGGGCTTGCGCCCGGCGCAATCCGGCCTGTCGGATAAGGCGCCGCCCAATATCCGGATACGGCGCGGCGCGGTGATCCGGGTTTCGCGCCTGCCCAAGGGCGGGTGGGAGATCACGCAATTGCCCGAGGTCGAGGGCGCATTTGTTGCCATCGATCCACACGACGGATCGATTCGCGCGCTCGTCGGCGGGTTCGACTTTGCAAAAAACAAATTCAACCACGTGACGCAAGCCTGGCGCCAACCCGGCTCCAGCTTCAAGCCCTTCATTTATTCGGCGGCGCTGGAAAAAGGTTTTACGCCGTCCACGGTGGTGAACGACGCACCGCTTTACTTCGACGCCGACTCCACGGGCGGTCAGCCCTGGGAGCCCAAAAATTACGACGGCACCTACGAAGGCCCGATGACCTTGCGCCGTGGCCTGGCCAAATCCAAGAACATGATCTCGATCCAGGTGCTGCAAGCGATTGGCCCGCAGTACGCGCAGGAGTGGATCAGCAAATTTGGCTTTGACCCGGAAAAACACCCGCCCTATCTGACCATGGCGCTGGGCGCAGGCTCGGTCACGCCCATGCAAATGGTGACGGCGTACTCGGTCTTTGCCAACGGCGGCTACCGCGTCAACCCCTGGCTGGTCAGCCAGGTAAGCGAGCAGCGTGGCAAGGTTCTGGTGGAAACGCCGCCCGTGGTTCTGGACGAATCGCAGCGCGCGATCGAGCCCCGCAACGCCTTCATGATGACCAGCCTGCTGCAGGAAGTGACGCGCTCCGGAACGGCTGCTCGTGCCCAGGCGACGCTGAAGCGCCCCGACCTGTACGGCAAGACCGGCACCACCAACGACTCGCTGGACGCCTGGTTTGCCGGTTTCCAGCCGACCGTCACGGCCGTGACCTGGATTGGCTACGACACGCCGCGCAAACTCGGCGACCGCGAAACGGGGGGGGGTCTGAGCCTGCCGGTATGGATCAGCTTCATGGAGTCTGCGCTGAAGAACGTCCCCGTGATGGAGCCCGCTCCGCCTGAGGGCTTGAGTTACGTCGGCGGCGAATGGTATTTCGAAGAATTCGCGCACGGCGCCGGAATCACCAGCTTGGGCCTTCCAGCCCGCGGATCGCCGGCCGAAGCCGCACCAGTGTCGACTGCGCCGTCGACAACTGCCCCTGCGTCGATCGCGCCCGAAGAGAAAAAGCGCATCACCGACCTGTTCCAGAACTGAGTCTGGCCTCAGGACTGGAATTGCAACGTTGCGCCCGCCTGCGCGCTGGCGTCTTGCGACAGGCGCGCGAAAAATTCCTGGCCCGACTTGCTGTCGCGCCACAGACCCTGGTCGCGTCGAAAATGGTAGCCGCCGGAAAGCGCTGCCAGCCACACTTCCTGCAGCGGTTTTTGCAGGTTGACGACGATCTGGCTGCGGTTGGCAAAGCTGATCGTCACCATGCTGCCGACGCGCTGGTTGTCCAGATCGGCAACGCCGTTTTCATTGATGCGGTCGCACGCAGCTTCGACCGCCTTGAGCAGCGCCTCGGCGTGGTCCATGTATTCCAGATCGGTCATTACAATTTCGCCATGTTGCGTACCCGAACCATTCTAGTGAACGCCGCGCCGCTTGTCGCCGCGGCGGTCCTTTTGAGCGGCTGCGGCCAATACGGTCCGCTGTATTTGCCCCCGGCGCAAGGCGGCCGCGCGCCGCCGGCTAGCGCTCCCCGACCGGCTGCACCTGCGGCCAGCGCGCCGCTGGCCCAAGCCCCTGGCCAAGCCCCCCGCTTGGCCCTTAACCAGGCGCCGACCAGCGCGCTGCTGACTGCCTCACCATGACCCAAGACCTGCTGCCCGGCGCGCCCCAACTCGCCTATCACCAAGACCAGTTGCACCTGGAGGGCGTCGCACTCGCCGGGCTGGCGCAAGCGCACGGAACGCCGCTCTACGTGTATTCGAAAGCCGCCATGCGCGCCGCGCTGGCCGCCTATGAAGCCGGCTTTGCCGGGCGCAGGGTACAAATTTGCTACGCCATGAAGGCCAATGCGTCGCTTGCCGTGTTGCAGCTGTTTGCCCAGGCTGGCTGCGGCTTTGACATTGTGTCGGCGGGCGAGCTGGCGCGCGCGCTGCACGCCGGTGCCGACCCGGCAAAAATCATTTTCTCCGGCGTCGGCAAGACGCGCAGCGAAATGCAGACCGCGCTGGCTGCGGGAATCGGCTGCTTCAACGTGGAAAGCGAGGCCGAACTGGAAGTTCTCAACGCGGTCGCGCTGCAGGCAGGCCGGCGCGCGCCGGTGAGCATCCGCGTGAATCCGAACGTAGATCCCAAAACGCATCCCTACATATCGACGGGCCTGAAGGGCAACAAATTTGGCATCGCGCATGAGCGCACGCTGCACACCTACCAGCGCGCCGCCGCGCTGCCCGGCCTGCACGTCGTGGGAATCGACTGCCACATCGGCTCGCAGATCACCGAAGAAACGCCGTACCTGGACGCCATGGACCGCGTGCTCGATCTGGTCGACGCGATCGAGGCGGCGGGAATTGCGCTGGAACACCTGGACTTTGGCGGCGGCCTGGGAATCAATTACCAGGGCGATACACCGCCCGCGGCCGACGCACTCTGGCAGCGGCTGCTGGCCCGGCTGGACGCACGCGGCTACGGTGCGCGCAAGCTCATGATTGAACCCGGGCGCTCGCTGGTGGGTAACGCCGGCGTGTGTCTGACCGAGGTCCTGTTCACCAAACCGGGCGAACAAAAAAACTTCTGCATCGTCGACGCCGCCATGAACGACCTGCCGCGACCGGCGATGTACCAGGCCTTCCATGCCATTGTTGCGCTGGACCGCAGACTGGCGCCGTCCGAGAACAGGCCGCAACGCGTGTACGACGTGGTCGGCCCGGTGTGCGAAAGCGGCGACTGGCTGGGGCGCGACCGCGGTCTGCACGTGCAGGCCGGCGACCTTTTGGCGGTGCTGTCGGCGGGCGCCTACTGCAGCAGCATGGCAAGCAATTACAACGCCAGGCCGCGCGCGGCAGAAGTGCTGGTCGACGGCGCCCAGGCCGTGTGCATTCGGCAGCGCGAGGCGATTACAGACCTCTGGCGCGGAGAAATATTGCTGTAATTCCGCGCGGCAGCGCGGCCATGCGGGCACGCACGCGCCACAGCAGCAGCGTACCCAGAATGACCGCGTAGACCGCGACCTGGGCAAAGTCGTGCTTGCCGGCGCGCATCCAGAAAAAGTGCAGCAGCGCCAGCCCCGCGATCGCGTAGACCAGGCGGTGCAGCATTTGCCAGCGGCGCGCACCCAGGGCGCGAATCGCCCGGTTGAAGGAGGTCAGCGCCAGCGGCGTGAGCAGCAGCACGGCGCTAAAGCCCACCAGAATGAACGGCCGTTTCGCAATATCGTGCGCGATGTCGTCAAAGTCCAGCCCCATGTCGAACCAGCTGTAGGCCAGCAGGTGCACCACAGCGTAGAAATACATGAACAGACCGGCCATGCGGCGCAACCGCGCCAGCGCGGGGATTGCGAATGCCGTTCGCACCGGCGTGACCGCCAGCACCAGGCACAGGGCCCGCAAGGCCCAGTCGCCGGTGGCGCGCACCAGCGCCTGCGCCGGATTGGCGCCCAGTTGGTCTGCGGCTGCGCCGTACACCAGCCATGCCAGCGGCAGCAGGGAGAGGGCAAACCAGACGGGCTTGGCCCAGCGGCTGGCAAACCAGCGGTTCAAACGCGCGCGCATGCCGGGCTCAGTAAAACTTTTTCAGGTCCATGCCGGCGTACAGCTGGCCGACCTGTGCCTCGTAGCCGTTGAACATCAGCGTCTTGCGCTTTTTCGCGAACAGGCCGTCCTCGCCGATGCGGCGCTCGCTCGCCTGGCTCCAGCGCGGGTGGTCCACCGTGGGATTCACGTTGGAGTAAAAGCCGTATTCGTTGGCCGCGGCCTTGTTCCACGCGGTGCCGGGCTGCTTGTCGGTGAAGCGGATTTTGACAATGCTCTTGGCGCTTTTGAAGCCGTACTTCCAGGGTACGACGACGCGGATCGGCGCGCCGCTCTGGTTGGGCAGCACTTCCCCATACATGCCGACGGTCAGCAGCGTCAGCGGATGCATGGCCTCGTCCAGCCGCAAGCCTTCGGAATACGGCCAATCGAGGATGGCGGAACCGACAAAAGGCATGGTCTTGGGGTCGGCCAGGCTGATGAATTCCACATATTTGGCCGAGCCCAGAGGCTCGACCTTGCGAATCAGCTCGGACAGCGAATAGCCCACCCAGGGGATCACCATGGACCAGCCTTCGACGCAGCGCAGGCGGTAAATGCGGTCCTCCAGCGCGCTCAGCTTGAGCAGGTCTTCCAGCGCGTACGTCCCCGGCTTCTTGACCATGCCTTCGATCTGCACCGACCAGGGACTGGTCTTCAGGGTGTGCGCGTTGGCTGCCGGGTCCGACTTGTCGGTGCCGAATTCATAGTAGTTGTTGTAGGACGTGGCGTCCTTGTAGGCGGTCGGCTTTTCCATGGTGTTCGCAGCGTCCACGTGCGAGGCCTGCGTCGTCAGGGCGGCGAGCTTACCCGGGCGTACCACGGCGCTCTGGGCAAAAGCGCTGCGCTGCGCCCAGGCGGCCAGCCCGCCCAGTCCGGCGCCGGCACCAGCGCGCAGCAAGGCGCGCCTGCGCAGGTAGACCGAGCGGTCGGTGATTTCGCTGGGCAGCGGGTTTTGCAGGCCCTGGGAATTGGTTTGAATCAGCATGGTGTGTGTCCTTGTTGCGCTTTCGTCGCGGCGGTAGATGCCTTCTTACACCGTGGGCAGGTTTTGTTCAAACCGGCTCGCGGACCAACAAAAAAGGCAGGCCACTGCGAGTGTGCCTGCCCTGTACGCTATGCCGCTGCCCGGGGCCCTATAACCCCATGGCGCGCGCAAACACCGCGACGCTTAGCGCAAACCGGCGATGTAATCGGAAACCGCCTTGATTTCACGGTCGTTCATCTTGGCGGCGACCTGCGTCATTTGCAGGCTGTTCTTGCGAACGCCGTCACGGAAGTTGCTCAGTTGCGCCGTCACGTAGTCGGCGTGCTGGCCGCTCAGACGCGGGTACTGTGCGGGAATGCCAGCGCCGTTCGGGCTGTGGCAACCGGCGCAAGCCGGAACCTGGCGATCGGCAATGCCGCCGCGGTAAATGCGCTCGCCCAGGGCGACCAGGTCCTTGTCCTTGGCATAACCCGGCTTGGCCGCCTTGGTCGTCACCCAGTAGGCAATATTGCGCATGTCTTCGTCAGCCAGCGTCGAGGCAAAGCCCTTCATGATGGCGTTGTCGCGCTTGCCGGACTTGAACTCCGTCAATTGCTTGACCAGGTACTGCGGGTGCTGCTGCGCGAGCTTGGGGTAGGTCGACGTCGTCGAGTTGCCGTCGACGCCGTGGCAGGCGGAACACACGGCGCCAAAGCTGGCCTCGCCCTTGGCCAGGTCGGGGCCGGCCTTGACAGGGGCTGCATCCTCGGCGAAAGCAGACAGGGACGTGGCGGCGACAAAGGCGGCAAGAAGGATTGGGGCGATCAGCTTCATAGGTGTGCGTTGATGTCTGTTGGACGGGGCAAAACTGCGCCATTCTACAATGGCACTCCGTGTTACCTTTCCAGGACCATGACTACCAACGCAAACGCAGGGACTGGCGCACGCAGCACGACCGGCAAACCGCCGGCAACTCCCACCTCCCCCGAAAAATCCGCAGCCACCATCGCCACGGGCTGGCTGCACACCGCCAAATTTCTGACAACGGCGCCAGAGCTGCATTTTCTGCCCGCGCTGGACGTTCCTGAAATCGCCTTCGTCGGCCGATCGAACGCCGGCAAGTCGACCTGCATCAACACGCTGACACAGCAGAAACAGCTGGCTTTTGCGTCCAAGAAACCCGGCCGCACGCAGCACATCAACCTGTTTGCCCTGGGCAAGCAAGGCGTGATGGACGCCGTGCTCACCGACCTGCCCGGCTACGGTTACGCTGCCGTCCCCAAGCAGGACAAGATTCGCTGGCAGCAGGTGATGGCCAACTATCTGGTGTCGCGCAGCAACCTGATGGGCATTGTGCTGATGTGCGACCCGCGTCTGGGAATGACCGAACTCGACGAAGTCCTGCTCGACGTCATCCGACCGCGCGTGCAGGAAGGGCTGAAATTTCTGGTGCTGCTGACCAAGGCCGACAAGCTCACACGCTCGGAAGCGACGCGCGCGCTGTCGATCACGCGGCTGCAGGCCGGCGGCGGGCTGGTCCAGCTTTTTTCCGCGCCCAAGCGCATCGGCATCGAGGAGGCGTCGCTGACCCTCTGGAACTGGACGCACCCCGCAGGCGCTGGCAATGCGGTGGCCGCTCCCTTGGAGCAGTCAGCGCCGCTCAATACGGCGGCAGCGCACCCTCCGGCCGGTCCTTGAAGCGCCGGTGCACCCAGTAGTACTGCTCGGGCATGGCGTCAATATAGGTCTGCAGCCGCAGGTTCATGCACGCCGTGTCGGCCAGCGCGTCGGCGCTGGGGAAGTCGCTCCAGGCCGGCAATACCTCGACTTCGTAGCCCCAGGGGGTGATGCGCGAGAGCACCGGGTGGACGCGCGCATGCGCCAGGCGGGCAAAGCGCGAGAGCGACGGCACCGTCGCCGCCGGCACGCCATAAAACGGCACGAACACCGACTCCTCGGGGCCGAAGTTCATATCGGGTAGCAGGTAGAGCAAAGCGCCTTGCTTGAGCGCCGCCAGCACGGGTCGCACGCCCTTCTCACGCCCGAACAGTTCGACCTGACCAAAACGCTGGCGTCCACGCAAAATCCAGGCGTCGGCCTGCACATTTTCCTGGTCGGTGTAAATCGTCGCGAAACGCCGGGGCAGTTGCTGCGTCAGCGCAGTCCAGCCCGCGTCCAGGCCGACAAAGTGCGGCGCGAACAAGACCGCCGGTGCTTCGCCCTGCAAGGCCTCGACCGCGCCCGTCAGGCGCAGCCGGCTGCGCGTGCGCCGGGGGTCGCCGTGCCACAGCCAGCCGCGGTCCAGCCAGGCCTGGGCAAAGCATACAAAGGTCGCGCGCGTGCGGCGCTCGACCTGGCGCGGCGACAGCGCCGGAAAGCACAGGCGCAGATTGGTGCGCACGACGTGGCGGCGCGAGCGCACCAGGCCGTACAAGGCGTAGCCCAGAAGCACGCCCAGCGCGCGCAGCACGGGCAGCGGCAGCGCGGCCAAAAGCTGCACCAGTTTCAAGAGCACGCGCGTCATGCGCTGGCTCCGGCCTGCGGAGCTTTGTAGCGCGCGTACGACCAGAGGTACTGGCTGGGCATTTCCAGAATCAGCGCTTCCATGTGCTGGTTCAACGCGTCCACGGCGGGCTGCAGGCCCGGGGGCAGCTCGGGCATGCGGCGCACGTGCACGACGTAGCCGCGGCCCCAGGACAGGCGTTCGCACCAGGCCAGCACCAGACGCGCGCGCGTCTGCTGCGCCAGGCGCACGGCCAAGGTCATGGTGTAGGCCGGTGCGCCAAAAAACGGACTCCAGACGCCCTGCCCCAGACCCGGAACCTGGTCTGGCAGCAAGCCCACGCAGCCCCCGGACTGCAACACGCGCAGCAATTGCTTGACCCCGGCCAGCGTGGTCGGCGCGCTCGCCAGCCCCGGGCGCTGGCGCGCCTGCGCCACCAGTTCCTGCAGCCAAGCCTTGCGCGCCGGACGGAACAGCACCGTCATGGGCTTGCCGCGCGCGCCGTGGCGCTGCGCGTAGGCGCGCGCGACGGCCTCAAAACTGCCCAGGTGCGGCGTCAGGGCGAGCACGCCCGTGCCCGCGGCCAAGGCGTCGACCAGATGCGCCTCGCCGTCCCAGCGCACCGCCACCATGGGCCCCAGCCAGAGGCGCGGCAGCTCTGCCAGCAGCTGGCCCGCCTGCGCCACCGAGCGCAGCGCCTGGCGGCGCGCAACGCCGGCGCGCGCAGCGTTCTGCAGCAGGCTGCGGCGGTAGTCGCGCGCGAGCAAAAACGCGCCCCAGCCCAGCAGAAAACCCAGGGCGTGCAGCACGACCAGGGGCAAGCGCGCCAGGATTCGAAATAAAAATGTCATTGCTGAGATAAAATCCGCCGGGTCGCTGAGTTATAGAACTACTTGCAGGGCGACACACACAGTGCCTATCCCCCCCGGGCTCGCCATTGTGCCTCGTCAAATCCGACGAATCTGCTAAAGCGTTCGCTGAAAGCCAAAAGCCCAGGCAACGCAACCTGAACCACTTTTGGAGAACTTTTATGGCGAACGATTTTCTTTTCACGTCCGAATCGGTCTCGGAAGGCCACCCCGACAAGGTTGCCGACCAGATTTCCGATGCCATCCTGGACGCAATTTTCAAGCAGGATCCCAAGTCCCGCGTTGCCGCCGAAACGCTGTGCAACACCGGTCTGGTCGTTCTGGCGGGTGAAATCACGACCAATGCGCACGTCGACTACATCCAGGTCGCGCGCGACACCATCAAGCGCATTGGCTACGACAACACCGACTACGGCATTGACTACAAAGGCTGCGCCGTGCTGGTGGCGTACGACAAACAGTCGAACGACATTGCACAAGGCGTGGACCACGCCAGCGACGACCACCTGAACACCGGCGCTGGCGACCAGGGCCTGATGTTCGGCTACGCCTGCAACGAAACGCCCGAACTCATGCCCGCGCCGATTTACTACGCGCACCGCCTGGTCGAACGCCAGGCGCAGCTGCGCAAGGACGGACGGCTGCCCTTTCTGCGCCCGGACGCCAAGAGCCAGGTCACGATGCGCTACGTCGACGGCAAGCCGCACAGCATTGACACGGTGGTACTGTCTAGCCAGCACAGCCCCGAAATGAGCAACGGCGCGACCATGAAGCAGGAATTCATAGACGCCGTGATCGAGGAAATCATCAAGCCGGTCCTGCCCAAGGAATGGCTGCAGAACACGCGCTACCTGGTGAACCCCACAGGTCGCTTTGTCGTCGGCGGCCCGCAAGGCGATTGCGGCCTGACCGGGCGCAAAATCATCGTCGACACCTACGGCGGCGCGTGCCCGCACGGCGGCGGCGCGTTTTCCGGCAAGGACCCGACCAAGGTCGACCGTTCGGCCGCCTATGCTGCGCGCTACGTCGCCAAAAACGTGGTCGCCGCCGGCCTGGCGCGCCAGTGCCAGATCCAGGTCGCGTACGCAATTGGCGTGGCACGGCCCATGAACGTCACCGTGTACACCGAAGGCACGGGCGTGATTTCCGACGAGAAGATCGCCGAACTGGTGAACGCCCACTTCGACCTGCGGCCCAAGGGCATCATCCAGATGCTCGATCTGCTGCGTCCCATCTACGAGAAAACCGCTGCCTACGGCCATTTCGGCCGCGAAGAGCCCGAGTTCTCCTGGGAACGTACCGACAAGGCGCAGCAGCTGCGCGCCGCCGCCGGTTTGTAAAGTACTGCGCGACGCATGAAACTGCAGACACAACGCACCATAGACCGCTGGCTGGGCCAGCCGCTGTGTGCTGCGGTTTCCTTGTGGGTGCGCTTGCGTGCGCCTTTTATGGCCCCGCCTGCGCTGTCGGCCGCGCCGCGCAATATCCTGGTGATTCTGCTGTCCGAAATGGGCAGCATAGTGCTCGCTGGCCCCATGTTTGCCGAGCTGCGAAGGCGCAATCCGCAGGCGCGCATCCACGTGCTGCAGCTGAAAAAAAACCAGGAGGTTTCGCGCCTGCTGGGCCTGGGCAGCGAAGACTGCCTGCACGCGCTGGACGACCGCTCGGCCCTCAGCCTGCTGCGCAGCATCGTGCAGCTGGTGCTGCACTTTCGTGCAATCGGACTGGACGCGGTCGTCGACTGCGAGCTGTTCTCGCGCATCAGCGCCCTGCTGTCCTTTGCCTGTGGCGCGCCGCTGCGCGTCGGCTTCACGGCGCACACGCAGGAAGGCCTGTACCGCGGCAGCTTCATCAACCGCGCCATTCCCTACAACCCCTACCAGCACATCAGCAAACAGTTTTTATCGCTGGTCGACGCGCTCCATGGGCCCGACGCCAGTCCGCGCAACAAGAGCGCGCCCACGCGCGAACTTCCGGCCGATACCGAGCTGTCGGTCCCCTTCACTGCGGCCGAATTGCAGGCCTACCAGGCGCAAGTGCAGCGCGACCATCCCGTAACGCGCACGCGCCGCTGCGTGCTCATGTACGCCGGCGGCGGCGTCCTGCCCGAGCGCGCCTGGCCGGCGGCGCATTACGCCCGCGTTGCCCAGGGCCTGTGCCAGGCAGGCTACGCCGTCGGCTTGATTGGCCTGCGTGACGACGCCGCGCTGGCGCGCGAACTCATCCGCGCCGTCGGCGACCCGGCCTGCCTGGACCTGACGGGCTACACGCGCAGCATCCGGGAGCTGCTGATGCTGTTCCACAGCTGTGCGCTGCTCATCACCAACGACGGCGGTCCGGGCCATTTCGCCAGCCTGACGCCGATCCAGACCATGGTGTTTTTCGGCCCCGAGACCGGCAAGCTCTACGGTCCGCTGGGAACCCGCAGCGTGGTGCTGGAAAGCGGCGTTGCGTGCTCGCCCTGTCTTTCTGCCTATAACCACCGGCTCACTTTTTGCGACGGGGACAACCAATGCCTCAAGCGCATTGCCCCGGACCCCGTGCTGGACCAGGCCTTGCGTGCCCTGGGGCATACGGCGCACAGCGCGGGCGCGGCGTGACGCGCGCACCCACCCGACCCCGCTTGCTGGCGCTGCTGCGCTGGCTGGGCCAGCACCGATACATCAAGTTTGGCCTGGTTGGCGCCAGCGGAACGGGGGTCAATCTGGCGGTCCTGTACCTGGCGCGGGAATACCTTTTCAAGGCGCTCGAAGGCCAGCAGTCGCGCCCCTATTTTTCGCTGGCGCTGGCGATTGCCGTCGCGACCCTGAACAACTTCACCTGGAACCGCGCGTGGACCTGGGCCGACCGCAGCGGACCCGAATCGGGCGCGCTGTCGCTGCTCAAGCAGTTCGGCAAATACGCCGCGGCGTCGTGGTTCGGCATCGTTTTTCAATACGCCCTGACGCTGTGGCTGAGCACCAGCATGCACTACATGCTGGCCAATTTGCTCGCCATCGTCATCGCCAGCGTCTGCAATTTTGTCGCCAACGACCGCTGGACTTTCAAACGCCGCTGACACCCGCCGCACCATGTTTGCCGCGCGCACCCTGAACCGCCCTGCCGTGCTCTGGTGCGCACTGGCACTGACGGTCGCAGCGCTTTATTTATTCGGCCTGGGCGGGCCGTACGCCCCGACCAACGGCGACGAGATGGTGTACATCCACATTGCCCGCCTGACTGCCGCGTCCGGACACTGGTTGCCGCTGCGCTCGGAGTTGCTCGACATGCGCAACACCAAGCCGCCGCTGCTCATCTGGCAGGCGCTGCTGGTCAGCGACTGGGGCCAGAACTGGAGCCTGTGGACCCTGCGCCTTCCCAGTGTGGCCTACACCTTTGCCAGCGCCGCCTTGCTGGGACTGGTCGCCAGGCGCATGGGCGCTTCGACCCGCAGCGCCGCGCTTGCCGTCGTGCTGTACCTCTTGTTTTTCTCCAGCTTTCGCTATGGCCGCGCGTACCTGACCTCCGCCCCCGAAACTTTCTGGCTGGCCCTGCCCCTGTGGTGGGTGCTGTGGCGACGCGCGCGCAGCGCTGCCCCCCAGGAGCTCGCACCCGGCGCACTGGGCTACACGCTGATCGGCCTGTGCCTGGGCGTGGGCGCCGCGTACAAGTCGTTTGCGCTGATCGCCCCCAGTGCTGCGACGCTGTGGATCGCCCTGCTGCCGCGCCCCTGGAACGCCCGTGCCCTGGTGCGCAGCACCGCCGGCCTGGGCTGGAGCTGCTGCGTTGGCCTGGCGCTGTTTTCCCTGTGGTTTGTCCTGGACCCCGACCCGGCGGCGGTGTGGCGCGAATTCGTGCTGACGGAAAATGCCGGCAAATTGCGCGGACCCGAAGGCTATTGGTACGCAGCCTGGTACGGCGCCTACCCCATGTGGACCCAGCTATTTGCCTACCCCGCCAACGCCGGGCTGCTGGTCCTGCCCGCCCTGGGCTTGCAGGTGCTTGCCGTACGCGCGGCTTTTCGGCCGCCCAAGCTGCGGCCGGAACACGCGCTGCTGCTCGCCTGGTTGCTGGTCTGGCTGGTGGTGTTCACGATTCCCAGCCAACGCTCGGAACGCTATCTGATCCCGGCGATGCCGGCGCTGGCGTTGTCCATGGCGCTGCTGTGGGAGCGCATTGCACGCGTCTGGTTCTGGCTGACCCTGCTGCTGCTGCTGCCCGCGCTGCTGCTGCTGGCGCGCATTGCCTGGGTGATTGGCACGCTGGACATCGGCACACCCGCGCTGGCCTGCGCCACGGTCGCAGCGTGTGCACTGGGCGGCGGCGTCGCGCTGGCCGGGCTGCTGCGTGCGCGCTGGACGCGCAACGCGACGCTCCTGGTGTGCACCGCGGTGTACGCCAGTTTCAACCTGATGGTCGCACCCTTGTCGGGTGCCGCGGCGGGCTACACGCCGGAGGTCCAACAAGTCCTGCAAGGGCGCAAAGTCGCCGTTCCCAATGGCTTTACCGGCCAGTTCGAACACTACCATTTTGTCCTGGCTGGCGCCCAGCTCACGCCGTACGACGCCGAAGGACGCAACACCGGCGTGCTCTACCCAGAGCTTGCGCCCGCAGCGCGCCAGCAGCGCCTGCTGGCGTCGTTCGACGCCGTCGTCTGGCTGCAAGACAGCAGCGAAGCAAGCGGGCCCGCGTGCCTGCCCCGCTGCCGCGTGCTGGCGCAGCGCTGGCACGTGAAGAGCCGGCACCGGCAAGGCGAAGTCACCTGGGAAAACGTCTGGTACCCCATGGACTGGCTGTTCAGCCGCGAGTGGCTGCTGCTGCCAGCTGACCACTAGCCTCAGGCGCTGCGTTGCGCGCGCTGTGCTGCGCGCAACGCCGCATAGGCGCGCAGCGCCGATGCGTGCGCCAGCAGCCACAACCAGGGGTCCAGCAGCGCATCCCAGACGTTGCCGCTGGGCAGGCGCGTCAGCGCGAACAGCAGCAGCACCAGCACCAGCGTGCGCGCCAGGCGCAAAGCAGCGCCTGCAGGCGCCCACAGGGCGAGGACCAGCGCAAGGCCCAAGGCCACGGCCAGGGGCAGGACCGCAAAGCCCTGGTAGTACAGCGAAAAATGGACCCAGCCCAGGGTGTCCAGCAACAAGACGTAGCCCAGAACCACGGCGCACAACAGCATCAGCAGGTAGACCGGGCTGGCGTCGGCGCGCGCGCGCGCGGCGCCAGGCCACAGCCGCACGCGCAGACCCCAGGCTGCAAGCAGCACAGCACTCAGGCTGGGTGCCTGAAACGCCAGGCCCAACCAGTAGGCGGGAGCCAGGGGACCTGGTATACAGGTCCATAAAAATACGAGCAGGACAAGGCCCCAGCGCCAGCGCGGCGCCAGGCGTGCGCCCAGCAGCGCAGCCAGCCAGGCCAGCACCAGCGCCCAACCCAGGACCAGTTCGACGCGCATCGCCCAGGCGACCGGCAGCGCCGGCGGAGCGCCGTCCAGGAAGCTTGCGTACAAGGTAGTCCAGGTCATCATGGCCGGCTGCCACCGGACGCGCTGCCGGCGGCGAATTTTTGCCAGGCTATGCCGCGCCGGTGGTCGGTAAAGCTGACCCACAAGGCGTTGTCCGACCAGGCCACGGCGGGATACGAGTACTCCTCACCGTCCACACCGTGCGCCAGCGACTGCAATGTTGCCCAGTGCAAGCCATCGCTGGAGTAACTCAGGTCCAGCCAGGCGCGCGAATGCGCCGAGCTGTTGTGCGCCAAGACAAATTGCTGCGGTCCCAAACGCAGGCCGGCCAGCGCCGAGTCCGGGTTGCTCAGCTCCAGGTCGGGCAGGTCCTCCCAGCGCTGGCCTGCGTCGGCGCTGAGCGCGGCGGTCACGTGCCCGTCGGGCCGCTGGTCGCGCATCAGCGCCAGCCAGCGGCTGGGCGAGAGCGGCAACAGCGTAGCCTGCAACACGTGATGGCGCGCCGACATGCGCTGCATTTCGGCCATTTCCCCCTGCGCATCAAAACGCAGGGCAATAGAAAACTTGCTGCCGAGTTCAAAGTACGCCGGCAGCAACATGCCGCCGTCGGACAGCGCCATGGGGGGATTGCGCACCAGATAACTGATGTTCCAAAACCAGGACAGCGGCAACACGCGAACCGGGGAAAAACGCAGCTGCTCCGGGTCCAGCGACGCGCTGCTTTGCACCAGATGGAGCACGCGCCCGGCGGCCCAACCGCCGAGCCCGGTAGCCACGACAAACAGGTGCACGCGCCCCGAACGGTCCAGCCACGAAACCGGATTGCCCAGCCGCCGCAAGCCAAAGCCAGACTCTGCGCCATGGCCTGGCGGTTGACGACGTAATGCGCCAGCGACCAGCGCTGGGTGCTGCGGTCGAATTGCGCAGCGGCGATTTGCACGTTGGCCGCACTTTCGTAATCGCCGGCGAACCAAAAAGCCAGCAGCGCGGCCGATTGGCCTTGCGGCAGCGCGAGCAGGTTGCTGGCGTGCGCCGCGTTGGCGCCTTCGGGCATGGGAATTTTTCCGGCGGCCTGCCAGCGCAGGGACTGCGGCTCAGCCACCGGCGTTGCGCTGACGGCGGCCTGCCCCGCAGCCGGCACGGGCGCACGCTGCGCCAGGTCCAGCGCCATCGCTGCAAGCCACAGCAGCATGGCCAGGGCACAGCGGGCAAAGGGGGACGAAAGCGACATCCGACTAGCGCGCCTGGTTCAAGGTGCAAAAAATGCCGACACTCAGGCTTCGCGCCCTACCAGGGCTGCCATGGACGCAGCGGCTTCGCCTGGCAGCGCGCTCAGGCCAGCGACCACGCCCGCGCGATTCTGTGCGGGCTGGTTCTGGCTGACTTTCCATTTGCCGACCCAGCGCGTGACGCGGATTTCTATGCCCACGAGCGCCTGCAGCAGTTTGTCGGTGTAGTCGCGCGGCGCGTCGTCCACGGACCAGGGACTGGCGCGCGGCTGCTCCTGCTGCTGCGTCAATTCGTGCACCTGGGCGCGAATCCACTCCGGTTCTTCGTGCACTTGCAAAACGCCATGGGCGTGCACCACGGCGTAATTCCAGGTCGGGACGACCTTGCCGTGCTCCTGCTTGCTGGGATACCAGGCCGGGCTGATGTAGAGCTGCGGGCCCTGAAAAACGGCCAGCACCTCGGCGCCCGGCGTGCTGCTGTGCCAGACGGCGTTGGCGCGCGCAACGTGCCCCACCAGACACGGGGGCTGGCCGGCGACCTTGCGCAACAGCATGGGAATGTGGTTGGCGAGCAGGCCCTGCGCACTTTGCGTGATCAGGGTGCACAAGGGGTGGCTTCGCACCAGCGCGTGCAGGACTTCTTCGCGCGACTCTTCAAAATGGCTAGGCAGGTACATATCAAGGATGGCTGATGCTAAGTTCGGCGCGGGGCTGCCAGTCGGGCTCCAAAGCCTGGACTTTTTCGTCGCCCAGGAAAACACGCTCGGGCGCCAGCTGGCGCTGCGTCAGGTAGTCGCGCACCGCGAGCGCGCGCCGTTGAGCCAACTGGCGCGCGCCGTCTTCGTCCACTACCATGCTGGCCATGAGCAACTGCTCCATGTCGGCAAGCGCCAGGTCCTTGTGCAAGCCGATGAGATTGCGCGGCTTGCGAATGTCGGCGTGCTGGTACGCGCGCTTGAGCAAATCCGGGTAGCGTGGGTCGTCGGCGCTGAGCGTCGTGCCGGTTGCAGCGCCGGAAGCTGCGGCGTCGGACGGCGGCAGTTCGGCGCGCGCCATTTCCAGCAGTCGCGCACGCCGTATGGCCTGCGCTTCACGCTCCAGGCTGGCGCTGCCAGTGACCGTCAGGCGCAATGCGGGCCGGGCGATCAATTCGCGCGCAACCGTGTCCAGACCCGCGCGGCCTGTATCGGCCAGCGCGTCGGTGCCGGCGACAAAGGACACGTTGCTCAATTCCGGGTGGCCCGAGCCGCCGCCAAACAGGCTGAAAGGCGAAACCAGCGCCTTGGCAATCAGATTGCCCAGCGCCTTCCACACCACCGGCCAGATATTGAACTGCGGGTCGTTGAGCGAACCGTGGATCGGCAAGTCCAGGTTGATCATGCCGTCACTGTCGGACAACAAGGCGACCGCGAGGCGCACCGGCAAGCTGCTGCCGGAGCGCGCCGGCTTTTCGCCAAAGGTCAGTTGGTTGAGCACGATGCTATTGGTCGCGCTGAGTTCGCCATTGGGGTCCACGCGGTAACTCAAGTCCACGCTCAGGCGTCCACGCTCGATCCCGTAGCCGGCGTACTTGACGGCGTAAGACGACAGGGGCGAGAGCTCCAGGTCGCGCACGCGCGTGCGAATGTCCAGTGCCAGGGGGGTCGCAAGGGGGTTGACCTGCCCACTGATGTCGACGCTGGCCGAGCCTTGTGCACGCCCGCTGAGCTGCAGCGCTGCCATCTGCACCGCGCCCGCTCCCGGCGCCTTGGAAGAAAAGCCGCCCAGCGTGCCGTTGAGCTCGGTCAGATCCGCCGAATAGTTGGGCTGTATGAAGCGGTCGGAAAAAGCAATATGGCCGTTCGTCAAGCGCAGCGCACCGACGCGAATATTGGGCGCAGGCGCGCTCGCTGCAGCCGGCGCAAGCGATGCCGCGGCCGATGCTGCCGGCACCGGCGCAGTGGCAGCACCCACCGCGCCGCTCGCCGAAGCCGCGGTGGAACCCGCAGCGTTAGCAGCAGAAGCAGCGCCAGGCACAGGCTGCACCAGGTCCTGCAATTGCAGACGGCCTTGCGGCGTAACGACCAGGCGCGCGAACAAGTCGCTCAGGTTCACTTCGCGCAGCGCCAGTTGCAGGGCGGCGCCCGGCGCCATGGCCAAATCCACCCCGGGCAGGGACAAGGACCGCCAGCTCAGCAATTCCTCCTCCGGCGATTCAGCTGCGCCGTCCTGCGGCGCCGCAGCCAGGCTGTTGACCTTGAGGTCCTGCACGGCAGCGTCGCCCTGGAGTCGCAGGTCGGGCCCGGCGGGCCCGGCGGCGTAGCGCAGCTGTCCCTTGAAGCTGCCGTTGGCGTGCAGCACGTCGACCGGCAGCACATTGCCCAGGTAGGACGCGGCAAGCTGCAAGGGCAATTGCTGCGCGTCCAGCGTGCCCTGCACCTGCACCGGATTCCAGGCCACGCTGCCCTTGAACGCCAGGCTCCCCGGGTCATTGCGGCCCGCCGCAAGCTGCGCCGACAGTTGCACCGGCACCGCTTGCCTGCCGTCCAGCGACAGCGGCCCCAGGCGCGTGCTCAGGCCCGATACCGTCAAGAATACCGGTCGTGCCGGAACCCGATCGACCAGCGTGAGCGTCGCCTTGTCGACTTGCACCTGGCCCAGCTGTACGCGCCACGGCGCGCTCGGGGACGCGCGCGCCACCGGGGCAGCGGACGACGCTGCGGCCGCCGCCGGCACCGCCGATCCAGAGGCATTGCTGCCCGCCTTGAGCCAGCGCAGCGCCGACACCTGGCCGGCGTTGTCGCGCTGCACGCGCACAGCGGGCGATTGCAACAGAACGCTGCCCACCGCGACGCTGCGCGCCGCCGGGTCCAGCTGCAGCTCGTGGAGTTCGAGCTTGGCAAAAGAGGGCAGATCGCGCGCCTGCAGACTGCTGTCTGCAGGCGTGGGGAGCAGGGCGAAATCGCTCACCGCCAGACTGTGCAGCGTGGCCTGCCATGCGCCGGCGTGCCAGCGTACGGCCAGGTCGGCGTCGGCCACGCCCTGCACCCCGGGCACCACGTATTGCGCCAGATAAGGCGCTCCCAGTGCCAAGGCGAGGTGCTGTACTTGCAAGGTGGCCGTACCGTCGTGGTCGTTGCCCTGCCCGGCGAATTGCAGCTGCGCGCCGGCGTCCTGCTGCGCGCCTGCGGCGGGCGTCGCGCCGCCGTGCAGCCGCACACCACCTTCAAAACGCGCCACCGCGCCCTCGGACGGAGCGCCGTCGTGCGCGGCTGCCAGCGGCGCGCTGGCACCGGACGCTGCCGGGGCTGCGGGCGTCGCCGCACGCGCCACCGCGGCCAGCGGCCAGCGCAGGTTGTGCACATCCAGGTGCAAGTCGGACAGCGCCAGCCGGGCCGCGGGCTTGAGCTTGGCGTCATTCCAGTGCACGCTACCGCCTTGCAGGCCCAGGTGCGCAAGTTCCACCTCCCAG
>Ga0075019_10000686_pt1 | contig 19318 bp, 18 predicted proteins | sample ColStrG_CSR_2013_FD_71473 | JGI IMG/M metagenome (GOLD analysis project Ga0075019, IMG submission 71473) | Freshwater sediment microbial communities in response to fracking from Pennsylvania, USA - Cold Stream Run_MetaG_CSR_2013 | ecosystem: Environmental > Aquatic > Freshwater > Creek >...
GTCCCAAGCGACTCCGTCTAGCGCACTTTGGAGCCGCAGAAGAATCAAAGGGACACTTTCCTCTTCGTTCAACACCGGAATCACGATCGATACATGCATGGTAAAAGTACCTTGTTCGACCTCTGCCGAGCCGGCTGGATCAGCTATGTTATGGGTTAAGAGTTCTCCCACTCGAAATGAATGCTAGACCATACTATCCGTGCACTCAGTCAGACTGTCGCCGCAAATACCGCCAGCCCAACGACGAACTCAGCTTCAGTGGGATTCTACCAACGTTTTTAGCCGGAAATATCTCCAACTGCGTTGCCATCATTGCGATGAGCCTATCTGCTACGGCAGCTTTTCGGTTGATTTTGGACAAGATATGACGTGTGTCGGTGAGACCATACTCTTGGTTTAGCAAGCTTATGGTCTCACTTGCCGACATAATAATTGGTCATGACTGGCCCCCGAAAACGAGAGCCCTAGCCTGTGTAACCCGCGAGCTTTGTTCCAATCGCGAGAAAAGCAGTGTTGATGCTACCCGCCAGTGAACTCATACCAACTGTGGCGGCAAATGCGATCAACGAGACGATCAGTGCATACTCGACGAGGTCCTGGCCTTCTTCACGCTTGATGAGGGTCTGAATCCGAGAAGAAAGATTGAGCAGAATTTCGTTCATTGTGTGTTCTCCGTAGGTAAATTTGTCGTACCAGCCTATGGCTGCTATCTGTAAGTAAGCAATTACGGTGCCATTCTGTGTGGGGGCAGAATCGGCGATATTGCTCTGTTTCAACGCAATTCGAGGCTTCTGTGTGACTTGGTGTTTACAGCGATACAGGAGGCGATACGAGCGGTATACGGGTTGGGCGTAATGTCTGTGAAGTGAAACGTGCTGGTGTGATCCTAGAGACCGAATGCCCCACAAGACATTCCCGATATGAGGTATCAAATCCGATTGGTCAAGCGAGTGACTCAAATGGCACCAGTATCCGCAGGCGATATCGTGGCTCATCTACTATTGCAGGAGGTATTCTGGTGTGTGGCAACTGCCGACGAGGGTAATATTCGGCGAAGCACACATGCCCACTCTGACGCTAGAGCAATGCACATCAGCGGCGATGGGAGGCTCCGAAGATCCTCTCATCGCCGCAGTCGTAGTCAGACGATTCACAAATAGCGTAAAAGATCAAACAGCTGAGCAGGTGTCTGTTTCTATCCAAGAACTTGATTTCTATTGGTTCCACTCCGCAGAACACTTGCATCACTCTGACCATTCAGCTTGTCACACTGAGTTGGACGCAATCATGGATTGGGTGGCGTTGATGTAGTCTGTGCTGCTCCACTCGTCGAACCTCCGGCGGAATTGTAGACTGCACCGGGCGTGATGCTATTGATGTCCAGAGGCTGTTCTGGCTGCAGGCTTTGTAATAGTTGCTCCACTGGCATAGTCGTGGGTCGCTTACTGGGAGTCCTGTCCGGTGTAGCATTCGCAACTGGATTGGGCATTCCCGGGCCGGAGTTTGAGGGCAGAAACGCATCGGGATACTTAATTTCGGGGAGTGGCGCTCCAGCCGGTATTGGGTTGATGATCTCAGGCGTGACAATCACGATCAGCTCTGTGTTCGAACGAGTCTTAGTTTGAGATTGAAAGAACTTCCCAAGGATAGGAATGTCTCCAATGAAGGGAATCTTTGAAAAGTTCTTTGTTTCACGATTGTCCAGCAAACCAGCAATTGCGAAGCTTTGTCCTTCGCTGAGTTCAACTTCAGTCTTAACTTTTCGGGTAGAGAGTGCGGGGATTGTGAATCCCGAAATGGTTAGCCCATTCGCAAAATCAAGCGAACTCACCTCGGGCGCGACCTGCAAGCGAATAGTACCGCGAGGCGTGATGGTCGGAATGAAGTTCAAGCGAACGCCAAACTCCTTGAACTGAATAGTCACCGCCCCGGTTCCGCTTCCGGTCGATCCCTGAATGACGGGGTAGGGATACTCCCCACCTGCCAAGAAGCTACCCTGCTTTCCGTTCGCCGTAAGCAGGTTCGGTTGCGAAAGGATCTGTAATACGCCCTGCGTTTCCAGCGCCTCAATTGTTGCGCCAAGGTTAAGGTCGGGTCGGTATATGAATAAGTTGAGAAGACTGGACAGCGTTCCGGTTGATGGAGTAGCTGACCCGCCTGCAGTACCGGGAGCTCCGAGCGCTATTGTCGGCGGCGAGAACTGCTGCGTGGTAACCGAACCAATGCTATTCGCCGCACCGAGGCTGAATAAATTGATCCCGAGTTGCCTTTGGATCGTTCGGTCAAGACTCGCAAAACGCACCTTCAGGAGAATCTGCGGCTCTGCGGGGGGGACGTTTACATATAGGAGGTTCATTACTTTGCCCGCACTCGATGCAATCTGAACCGCGCGGTCAGAACTGTTCAGATCGTTGACGGTACCGCGAAGAAAAACCTGACCGTTCTCGGCGGTTACGCGCAGGCTCTGACCAGGAAGCTCGGTTCGTAGTTCCCGACGTACCGACTCCAACCGATCATTTGTCACAGAACTGCTCGTACGGATTTTAACGTTGAAGAACTGACGCTCACCGTTGACCTGCCATATGATGAGGCTGGTCTCACCTGCCGCCTTTCCGTTGAGCATGACTTCCGTCGGGCTTACTGCGGTAGCTTCCGCAAGGTCACCCGAACCGACCGCTATTCGGGATATCTGGTGTCGGCAATCCACCAAAACTGACTTACCTACCACCACTACCATCTCGTTGGCCGAATCCTGGGTGGAACCTTCCAACGTTGGTGGAGTGGTCGGTGCTGCCTGTCCAAGTGAGGGATGTTCGGCAAGGAGAGTCATTACAGCCATCAATGCCAAGATCTCAATACGCTTCGTGGCCATTACTGTTTTCCCCCGGTAGTCTCAAACTTAGCCTCGGTCTGCTTGGAACCGTTGAACACCTCAATGAGCAGCATGCGCGGTGGGCTGTGTACCTCGGGTCGCGCTAGTCGTGGTTCAGTTGAGACGGGCTTTGGCTTCGGTGCCGGCACCGCGTTCTTATCCGCATAGAGATTCCCAACCACAGTTCCAGAGGTCACAGCTACGTCTGTATCCAATGGATTACGGAGCACAAGTTGAATATGAGTCTGGCTACTGGCGAGGCTCAGATTCTCGGCTTGCTCAGGTGTCACCAGCAGATTCACGACCTGCACCTGCTGCGGTTTGCCTTCGCTGTCTTTCTGGATATCGGTCCCAGCGGAAAGAACCTCGAGATTTTGCAGTAGTGTCTTTACTTTGGGCCCGTCTGCAGTATTGGTAGCTCCGGGCGGATTACCTGAAATCAATACGTCAACCCGCATCCCGGGGGTCACAAATCCGGCGACTCCAACAACATCATCCACCTTGATGGCGCAGGCTCTCATCCCTGGACGAATAGTCGCAGCCAGACCGCCGCCCGCCCCTGGCGCCGCAAGACGACTCTCAAGAATGGGCTCACCCTGGTACAGATTAGAGGTTACGCCGCGACCCACTGCATCCTTGACGTTCACAATGGCACCCTTGGGCAGGGCTCCGGTGATATCCACTGTACCCAGATCTGCATCCTTGAGTAAGCTTCCAAGACTGATATCCTTGTTGGCTATGACGACGCGGTTCGATTTCGCAGGGGTGGCTGCCAACCGATTTCCGACAACTCGATAGACCACATAGCTACAGGCGAAAGCGATTAGAAACGCCGTAAGGAGGATGAGCGACACTCTTCTATTCATTGGGAACCTATCCAGATCTTTCGGACGCTAATACTGCGTGCAGTGTCTGGAGGGCAATTCTGATGCCAAAGCTCAACGCCACGATTCTCAGGGGAATTATCACGATGATCGGAGGTAGGCGTAGGAAGTGTGAACGCGTGTACACCACTCGGGATCACGGGTGTATCCGCACAGACACTATGCAGCACTTTACTGCTCTGCGCTGCAAGATTCTTGCCCTCGCAATTGGCGATCTAATTGCTACTCAAATGAGGACAATGGATGACTTTCGCCACCCAACGCCGTTTCAGGAACTACCTCGCACAGGTAGGGGTTTGTACGGCTCTGTGGGGTCCATTCTCCTGCATGCAGGCTGGGTGCTGTTCCTGGTTTTCGGTCTACAGCACACGCCGCGCATTGCCCCTAGGGCAGAGCATGCACATCAGACCGTCCGAATGATGAACCTGCGTCAAACGCCGCCAGAGGAGCACGCCCCGGCAGGCCGGACAGGTGCGGCACGCTCATCACCATCACCTCCTATCTCACCCAGCCATCCAGCGGAAGTCATGGCATCACCACCAACGCTATTCGCTCCCCGAATACGCAGCGCTCAGACACTGTTGCAGCCGGATGCTCCACCCGACGTCATTCTGCCACGGTCTACGCCGATTCCGTTTGTTATGGTCTGGTCAGCACAGGTTACACCAGTCAAACCGATCATCTCCACGTCCCCCGAGCAGGTCGTGGTTGCCAACGAGCACCCAATTCAGACCTCCCCAAATCAGGAATTGGCCCCGGCCGAACTCAAGATTGCGACAACCCCCTTTCACACCTCTGCTCCAATGCCGGCTCCAAGTACGGCTTCGCCTGTTGTTGTAACTAAGCCGGACGCTACACCTACGGTACCTCTGACTGTCTCGAACGCAGTTGGTCAGTCGGCTCCGGCACGGATTATGTCGCTGTCGAATCCTGAGTCGAAAGATCAGACCGTTGCAATTCCACTCGCAAATTCATCCCCACCTTCATCGACTACGGACTCCACCAGTCCGCTTCGCGCAAAAGCTCCTCCACCTGTGGTCGCGTCAAGCACCACATCCAGCGGAGCGGTCAAGTCTCAGAACCTGAAGGGCACAAGGCCTGGCGAGACCGCGGCGGGAGACTCGCAGGCCTTTCTGCCCGCCGCCAAAGGCGCCAGCAACCAGTCGCAGATTCTCAGCCCCGTTGAAAGTCGTGTCGACGAACGAAACATCATCCGCGTCCACCGACCTAAAGACGGGCAGTTCGGGGTGGTCGTCGTCGGTTCTGCACTTACGGAAGAGTATCCGGAGGCAAAGGAGCTTTGGGGTGGGCGGTTGGTCTACACCGTATATCTTCATGTTGGATCGGGAAAGAGCTGGATCCTCCAATACTCTCTTCCTCGTTCCATCGACGCAGCCTCAACAGGCACTGCAACCCGTCCCGAACCACCCTGGCCTTATGAACTCGCACGTCCCGCTCCAAGTCCCGAGGACATCGACTCGGATACCATAATGATTCATGGCTATGTGACTATCGATGGACGCATGGACAAAACCTCGGTCGTCTTCCCTGCCGCGATCCCCCATGCAAAGGCACTGCTTGATGCTCTGGACCTTTGGCTCTTTCGCCCGGCGCATCAGAATGGCCAGCCAACGCCCGTAGAAGTACTTCTCATCATCCCAGCTGAAGGGACTTAGATAATCTCTCAATTTCAGTTAACCAAGGCGACCTGCCGAATGGTGTAATTTGACGCCGCATTCAAATTCATCGTGATTCCCGAACTCCCCTTGAGACTCAAGGCGCCGACAATCACCTCTCCGGTGATAGTTGTGGTACTTCCTCCATGACCTGAAAACGACAAAGACTGGTATTGCGACGGCGTTGTAGTCATAGTCCCGATAGTATTTGTCATGTAGAGGGTACCAACCAGCGACAAAGCTCCGCCTCCACCAAGGGAGTGGGATTGAGCAGCCGAGTTCCGATCCTGGAAGAATAGGATTCCTTGGTACGCAGAACTGGTTGGCGATCCGGCGAGATTGATCGAACCATTTGCGCCCAGGTTAAATGCACCGGCATTCGTTGGATTTCCCGAGGGGCCGGTGTTATAGACAAGCATGTGGCCCGCCGTCCAACCCGTGTTTGTTCCGCTACTGCCATCCGCCGGGACGCCAGTCGCCATATACATGTCGCAGTTCGCGGAACATTGCATGCCAAGGGTACTCTGGATGTAATAGATACCAGGGCTGAAGACCGGAGTCGAGTTCTTGCCATCAATACCACCTGTGTACAAACCAGGATAGTACAGCATACAAGCCTTATTCGGACTTGCAGGACATCCACTCAATCCATTACCCAGTGCCGTCGGCGAAGGCGCCGGTGCGGGCACAGGTGGAGGCGCAACACCTGCAAGCGGATCCTGAATCGGAGATGCTGGATCCACATATGATCCAGCCCCCAATATGATTCCGCCTGGCTGCGTCGATGGTCCACCCCAATTTCCAAAGTCGGCACCCGTCCCGGTTCCACAAAATCCGTTGTCGAGAGGTCCAGCGTGCGAGAGGTCAACAGTTGAATTTCCCCCCAACGAAACGGCACTAGCAGATCCCGAATTGATTTGAATGCTTCTGGATGGACCACCGCATATTGTCACCGTCGGCGTCCCACTCAGTGAGAAGGAGTTTATCAAGGTCGGGTGCGTGACAAGAATCGGTGTCGGAGAGATTACATTCACGATAGCTGCCATCGCCGTCGCAGAGACGTTAGTCGCCATCGGTCCAATCATGCGCATCAGGGTGGTGTTGACGGAACGTTGCACCGTAACTTGAATCAAGTGGACTGGATCGCTCGAGAACGCCACCCCGGGCGCCGCTGCATCTGCCGGAAAGCTTACAGTCACGGTATCGCTCGACGTCGAACCAAATCCGTTTAGGATTGCATAGGCACATGGCGTTCTCAGATCCGTGGTACTACAAGTGATCGTACTGGCAGTCGAAAATCCAGCCGATCCGCTGCTATTCGTCCCATCAAAGATACTCATGATCCCAGCCTGCGCCGCGGCATCCGCAGCAGCCTGCGCCATCTGACGCTGGGCATACAGATGTGAACCGTCCACGGCGAGGCCCACTGCTCCAAGCAGAAACAAGCTCATCGCCAATGCCACCATCACAAGCGCCTGACCATCTTCATCGTGCAGCCGCATCGTCAACCTCCTCAAAACGCAATGACACCCTCACTTAAACTGCCAACTGTGTCGTTCAGTGACGTGGCAAAGTAGGACACCAGCGGGTCGTACGGGTAGGTCACCTTGACACTGACACGAGAGCCTGGCGTATTCGTGCCATCTGGATAACTCACATTGATCGTCAACATCGATGTCGTCAACAGACCTCCACTTGCAAAGTTCTGGACGACCGTCTGCACCTGTGTCGTACTACCAGGGCCACTTGGTCCATTGACTCCAGATCCAACGCGATCACTGCCGTGAACCATCGCATAACGTTCCCCAGCGCGTGCCGCGTTCGCCACCGTCGTGTAGACCAGCACCATCCGTCCCATTTCAACAACACTGAAAAGGATCAGGATGAACATGACACTAATCAACGAGAACTCCAGGAGGCTGCTTCCTTCGTCGTTCTTCATACGATCTCCGAAATGGCGCATCATTGCAAAGTCCTCATGACTGTTCTCCTGTGAATCGTGGTAGGTGGAATTGTCACATAAACGTTTAGATTACTAAAATGGAAACCCGCAGGAACGAAGGGCTGGTAGGTGTAATAAATATCAATGCTAGTTAATACGTACGACGTCGGTTCCGGATCAGCCTGGATGGAATTGCATGTTCCGGACAACGTGATCGTGCCCTTAAAATTTCTGCAGATATCCACTGCCACACTGGGATTGTTAGGCAGCGATGACACTTCAGTAGTCACCATCGCGAGAATCTTGGAAACAGACGCAGCTTGAACCCCGCCGGCCGAGGCACCCGCCATCGCCGCGTAGTTTGCCGCAGCACGCGACGTATTAGCAACCGTAATCCAGGCAAAGAAAAAGCCACCCATATTGACGATATTCACGACCAGCAATAACACGATCGGAAGCAAGAGGAGATACTCAATCAGAGCTTGGGCAACTTCGCACTCCGCACGTCTAAGAAACGATTCGATGGTATTCATATCAACCTCAAGAGCCGCATCCCGACTCAGTCCAGCAGACTTGCGCGGTGGCTGCTCGAACGCAAATCCTACCCCATCCGTCTCAGCACGAACAACCCGTGCCTGCAACGTGATGGCCTGCTGTACATTCTTCTCCGACAACCTGGTGTTCTGCAGGGTCATCCTTATGATCGTTCCTGGATACCAGCGATGTTCAGTCAGCATAAACAGTCCACTTGCACTGACATCTCGCAAGGCGTGTGGCTCGGACTTTCCACCTTCCGAGTAATAGACCACCAAGTGAGGCGCTTTATGTCTCATCCCTGATCTTCTATCAGTCCACAATAGCCTGCGGAACCAACTGATCTCTCTGGATTTCATTGCAACTCCCGCCTTAGGCTGTGGTCACCTCGGTCGACTTAGAAACAGCCCGGTTTAAATACTGAGTGATCTCGTCTGCCCGGCATATCACGAATTGGTCGCCGGGCTGTGTCTGTGACGTGTAGATAGCATGGGCCGGAAGCTCTAAGACACTCGCGGCTCTCGACTTCAGGGGGCCAACGCGAAACGTAGGAAAATGTTCAAGAGTATATATGACCTTGAGATCATCATCCAGATAGATGATATCCAAAGGAAACAATACTCCCAAGGTGTGGATACCTTGGGAGGGAATGATCCACACACCTTCGTCCGCACTCAGGCGAAGCTTACCAATCAGCCCCTTCATCCGCGCAAAAAACGTATTCGCTACGGTAACTCCAAAGCTCAGAAAGCACTCGCGAGTTTCATTGTAAACACAATATTTATTCTGATTCATCGATCTCTCGCGACGATACGATTATGAACTGATGACAATGCATTGGAGTATCGCTCCGGTGGATATTTTAGCTATTGTGATCACTGCCAAGGATCGTGAAGAGCACTGTATTCCGGTACGACACATCTAATTCGAACCGGAATACAGCCGTTCAAAGGCTAAACCCGTCCAGCAAGCAACTTCGCTCTTCTAGCTCGGCCTAACCTACCGAATATTCGTCCGGCGACGCTGAATAAGAAACAATAAAATCACTACTGTCAATACTCCAGCAATTATTCGAATAATAGTTACATTGTCCATGGTATCGTCTCCTTTCTTAGTGATTAAGATACTTGGCAAACGACTCGCTGATGATGATGACCTCTGGCCCGAGTGTGACCAGAAACAACGAGGGGAAGATGAAGAAGACAAGTGGAAAGACAAGTTTGATGGTCGTCTTCGCGGCCTGCTCTTCTACAAGTTGCCGACGTTGCGTTCTCAGCGTATCCGCATGAACTCGCAGAGTCTTGGCGACGCTCGCACCAAGTTGCTCCGCTTGGATGAGTACCGACACAAGACTGCGAACGCTGGGAACTGCGGTCCTCTCAGCTAGTTGCTGCCACGCCTCAGCACGCGGCCGACCTGCCCGCTGCTCGAGCACGACAACCTCTAATTCGTCGCTCAGTGCCGGTCGGGCATGTTTCAGTTCTTCTGCGGCTCGCTTTGTGGCTTGATCCACGCTCAATCCCGCTTCAATGCAAATCACCAGAAGATCGAGGACGTCCGGCAAGCCCTTTTGAATCTGATGCTGCCTGGCCTTAATTCTTCGTCCAAGCCAGAAATCTGGCACGAGATAGCCTAATCCGGCACACACCACATAAACAAAGAACCCATTATTGGCCGCAGCGCCTGAACCGAATGCGAGCAGGCAAAGCCCAGTGGGAAACAAGAACTTGGCACCGCCGAAGATCTTAACGGCGGACTCGGTTCGATAGCCCGCCCGTATGAGCCTCTGCTGGACAATCGAAACTTCAGCCTGACTTTTCGGGACAATATTGTTCAGTTGTTCGACTAGGTTGCCCAGTGAAATTCCGCCCGCCTGCACCGCACTCCGCAGCCTGCTTTGTCCAGTACCTGGCGAGATCACACCCGTCATGCGCTGGACCATAGCATGACGATAAAAGATCAGGAGTCCGGCACTCGCGATCATCAGAAATATCACTAAAAAACTTGTGACAGCGATTCCCATGGCTTTCCTCAGACCTCCATGTCGACAATTCTGCGAATGATCAACGTTCCGATTGCGGTCATGGTTCCAGACAGGTACAGCATCTTAATGCCAATCGGACGAGTCCACAGTATACTCATCGTATCGGGATTAAGAAGATACATCGCAAAGCCGAGGACTACAGGCAAGAGCGATAGGATGGCTCCTGTGAGACGACCCTGTGCCGTGTGCACCTTCACTTGTTGCTTCAGGCGAAACCGCTCTCGGATAATGTAGGAGGTTTTATTCAACACCTCAGCCAAATTACCTCCGCTGTCCTTTTGAATCAGGATCGCGGTCTCTATAATCCGTAGGTCCTGAAGGGGTACGCGACTCACCAGATTGTCCAGCGCAGTTCTTAGTTCAAGACCATAATTATGCTCGTCAAAGCACATCCGAAACTCAGGTCCGACCGGTTCAGGTGATTCAAACGCAACGAGCCGCAAGGCGGCAACCAAACTGTGTCCTGCACGAAGTGCGCTCACCATTAGGTCAATTGCCTCAGGAAGTCCCTGCTCGAACTTGCTAAAGCGTTGCTTTCTCTTTCTGAACACGAAGATGAGAGGAAGCGAACCGACCAACAGACCGGCGCCAATCGCGGGGATCGCTGCGCTTGTACGCAAATAGACTAGATAGGAGGAAAGCACAAAACAGGCCGTCGACATCAGCAAAAGTCCGCCTGCGGTCCAATTTAGATCAGCTTGGTGAAGAAGGAGCCGAATTTTGGGTGCAAGTTCGAAATCTGATAGCCACCGGTTAAGGAACGGAACTGCACTGAGAATTTCACGCTTGCGAACATCGATGATTTCATCGCCTGATTTCACTGAGTTCGTCGCCAGTGCCATGTCGAGAGTCGCCAAGGCCTTTTTAGTCTGCTGTGACGCACCGGCGCCACTGGCGTATAAGACCAGGGCTAAAACGACGAAGACACTAACGAACACCAACACCAGAATAATAGCCATGGCCCTACCTCGAACTAGTTAGTTGACTTCCAGTGTCTGCTCAAACAATGTATGGGGCAAGAAGATACCAGCTACCTGAAGGCGTTCAAGGAACTTAGGACGGATAAGGCTTGGCTGGAAGGTACCAACTACTCTGCCATCTGGGCCGACCCCTCGCCTCTGGAAGCTAAATATCTCGTGCATGCTGACGGTGTTCTCCTCCATACCGGTAATTTCCGATATATTGGTCACTTTGCGCGTTCCATCGCTCATACGTGTCACCTGAACAACGATCGAGATGGCAGATGCGATCTGCTGGCGCACGGTCCTTTCAGGAAGGTTGAGGTTACTCATTGCAACCATGGATTCCAACCTCGTCAGAGCATCCCTTGGAGTGTTTGCGTGAACCGTTGTCATCGATCCCTCATGCCCAGTGTTCATGGCCTGCAACATGTCAAAGGCTTCTTCACCGCGAACCTCGCCAATGATGATGCGGTCGGGCCGCATGCGGAGGCTATTGATGAGTAGTTGGCGCTGTCGAACTGCACCCTGTCCCTCGATATTCGGAGGCCGTGTCTCCATGCGTACAATGTTATTAAGCGCTAAGCGAAGCTCCGCGGCATCTTCTATGGTCACGATGCGCTCAGTCTTAGGAATATATTGCGACAATATATTGAGGAGCGTCGTCTTGCCGGCTCCGGTACCGCCCGATACGAGAATGCTGATCCGCGCTCGGACGGCGGCCGCCAGGGTCTCCATCATCTCTGCGGAAATGCTCTTCAATTCGACCAGCTGATTTGCGGCAAGGGGACCTGTGCCAAAACGACGAATGGAGAGCGCCGGGCCGTCCAAAGTAAGGGGTGGAATGATGGCATTGACACGGGAGCCATCCGGAAGGCGTGCATCCACCATTGGAGACGATTCATCCACGCGCCGCCCGACACGGGATACGATGCGGTCGATAATCTGTAGGAGGTGACGATCATCCCGAAATGAAATATCTACCTGTTGCAGCAGGCCACGACGCTCAATGAAGACATGGTCTTTGTCATTAACCAAGATGTCTGAAATTGAGGGATCTTTCAATAGCGGCTCCAACGGCCCAAGTCCAAAGACTTCATCAAGAAGGTCGGCTTGCAGTTTCTCTTGCTGCTCAAAACTCAGGGGTACTCGCTGGCCAACGATGATCTCGTTCACCATGCCGGCCACAACCTGACGCGCCTGTGCATCGTTAACTCGCGACAGTTTTTCCAGGTCCAGCTTCGACAACAGCGTGCGATGCACGTCGGTCTTGAACTTCTCGATATCGAATATATCTACCATGCGCCATCCCTGGAGTGCGACTGCTGTTACGTTAGCCGAATAATGAAAATCGCTTTTTAGATTCTTGTACCGGAGGCAATCCGCAAGCCACCCGACTCATTTGCTTGATGATTCTCGAAATTGGCGAATCCTCCAAAGCAAGCGGAGTAGCTGCCGTCTGTGCCTCCCTTGCTGTGGAGTAGTCGTTGGGAATCTTCCAATTCACAGGCACAGTTAACGCCTTGGCGATCCGAGCGTCGTCCAGTCCCATCACATTGCTGGAAAACCGGTTGACAACAATCTGAAGTTTATTCTCGTGTGAGCGGAATAGGTTACTGATCAAGCGATTGGCATTTCGGAGCTCAGTAATGCCCACTTGAACCACCAGATAGATCGTCGTACTCTCATCGAAAAGTGGCTTCAGGTTGGGCGTAAATTTTGATCCGGCATCGACGACGACATACTCAAAGTCTCCGCGCACTACGCTGAGCAGCTTCTCAATCGCAGTCGCTGAGGGCTGCATTTCGGTGTACTTGTCTGGAGCCGCAAGCACAGACAGTCCCGAGTGGTGTTTCACGAGGAGTGTCGATACAAAGTTCGAGTCAAGCTGTTCGAAATTTTCCAATGCGTTAGCAGTTGAATATTGCGAGCTCAATCCTAGCTCCAGCGCGGCATCCCCTAAAGGCAGGTTCAGGTCAATCAGGGCGGTGCTCTGTCCCGACTCCTTGGCGAGAGCAATCGCGAAGTTGCTGGCAACCGTCGTCACTCCCGTTCCGCCCTTGGCTCCCGAAAATACGATCAACTTGCCGACTGCCCGCTTTTGGACCTGAGTGATTGGACGACGGACCGACGCCCGGACAAGTGCTTCTGCAATGGATGTCGGCGTATATGGTTGCGACAGAAACTCTCTTGCTCCCGCTCGCATGCAGCGTACCAGCATCTCGGGGGACACCTGCGAAGAGTACACCATTACGGTCGCCACGCTATTGCCGCATATGTTCTCCACCAAGTCCAAGGCGTGCTCGGGATTGCCATCCAACTCCACAATGATCACGTCGTAGTCTGCCTTGAGTAGGCGCGGCACATCATCCAGCTGCGGATATGCGGTGAACTCACGCGTCGCACTCCCTTGCAAACCAGCCAAGGCGGCTGCGATCGGTCGACGACGAGACTCGTCTGGACCAATCAAAGCAACCGACAGTGACCCGCTTCCGATCGTGTCGCCCCCCCGCGCGAAGATCATTCCGCTGCGTCGCCGACCTGATTCAATTTCTTCAGGGGTACTTTCGGGATATGACATCTTTTCGCTGTTCTCCATTTGGTTGCACTCAGCCTCAACGAGAAAAGAACGAGATCAAGGTCCCAATTGCAATGGCAGGTGCATACGGCATCTTGCGGCTTTTGGGGTTATCAAGAACTAGTGTCGGATGTGGGCTTAGCCCTCTTTGCTTCATTCCGAAGATCAAATCGCCCGTTCCGTGGAGCAATTCGCCAAGGAATCCCCCTGCAATCGCCCAACAAAGTGCCATGATGCCCCCAACTATCCCGGTTAGCACGAGAGCAACGAGAAGTTGCGACGGTCCAACCCATGCACCGACTCCGGCCAGTAGCTTCACATCCCCCATTCCCATGCCGCCCATCACCGCGAGTACGCCAAACAGCACCGCTCCCAGTGCAAACCCGCTCAGGCTCTGGCCGATCCCGTGCAGGCCATACATCCAGCCAGATGTTGCTAGTCCAGCAATCGTGAATGGATACACCAGCCAGTTGGGAATCCGACGGCTCCGAAGATCCGTAACGGTTGCGACCGCAAGAGCGGCGAGCACTGGCCACCAGGCTGCTGAATGCATTGCCCAATCCTTCCTTACTAACGAAGACTTGAAGTGCTGATAGCAATTCTTCAACCAAAGCCAGAAAGCCCCATATTCTTCGGAATGCGATGGTTCAGCGGGCAGAGATGGCAAAGTGTTCACGCCTGTTTACATCTGGAGAGTCCGGGTGAAGCGGAGGATACACACCCTTACCGGCGGCTTCAGAAGCAGGAAACAGGAGCACCAGATCGCTCACAGGACCCGAAACATAGTCGTGCATCCCCAAATGCACAACGTTGAGGTCCTTCGCCGGCAACAACTTTTCCACGGACTTAATATAATCGGAAGAGGCGGCATCGCCGGCTGGCAATGGAAATAGCAGAAACCGCGTTACTCCAACAGCTGAGACGCCGGCTCCGAGGGTGGTGTCCCCGTTCTGCATCGTAAAAGTTCGTGTCCCCTCAGTGAGTTCCACCTGCGGAAACTCGACCGTGCGATAGTCGGGCAGGTAGTAGCCCGCATGGCGATAGCCGAGAAAGTGCGAGTCAAATCCGATAATTAGAGTGTTGGCTGGTGCCCCAAGGCGCCGAGTCGCGCTCACCACCTCAGCTAGTTCAGCTTCAAATCCTCGCACCGACCGATACGAGCAGTAGAACGGAGAAGCCAGGTAGACCGATGCATTTACCAACGCGCCAGCCGCAATCACAGCCATTTTCGTGCGTCTCGATCCCTTCCCCTCCAAGAACCATTCCGCTAGTCCGCGACCAAGCCACAGGCAGCCTGGGGCAATCAGCAATAGCAGGTATCCGCTGTTCACAAACTTCAGAAATATAAAGACATAGAAGCACAAGGCCGGCGAAATCCAGACAATCGTGAAGCGCCACTTTTTGCCCGAACTCGGGTCGCTGGTCCGAATCGCACTGGGCAACGCCAGGCAGGCCGATCCAAATAGCAGGAGAACAATGAATGCGACGGTGACAGCACGCGCGATGGACGTTCCCGGAGAAGAATTGAAGATCGTGTCGCGCCCGGGCACCAGCCGCCACAAAGAGAGCAATGCGTCCAGATAGACTCTAATTCCGCCAGCGGCCAGAAGCATGGGAGCCGCCCAGGCCAGTACCGTAACGACAAGGGCGACGCCCCCAATCGCCCGCAGCTTACCAGAAGTCCGACGCGCCGAGTAGACCAAGATCGGTGCCAGCAGAAGCAACGACGATGGTCTGACACCGGCGGAGAGCCCAAGAACGATAGCCGCCTCCAGGATATGCCTGAACCGCCCCTCTTCAATTTGCCAACATAAATAGCCGACAAGCGCCGAAAAAAAGGCCTCAACGCCATAGGTCAAGGCGACGGTGCCATGAAACCAGCCAAGCGGTGAAAACAGAAAGATCAGGCTGGCAAACCGGGCTTCGGGTACACCATACCAATCGAGGGCCAATTGATAAACCAGAACAACAGTCCCACAGCTCGCCACAATGCTAAGCAGAACTAGCGCCAGATTAGCGTCATGCACCACGCTGTTCACCATCCGGCCCAGAGTGATGTACAGGAAGTAACCCGGCGGGTGAGGCTGGTGGGTGCGAGGATCAAACCGCGTCATCCCCAAAGCAAAATTCACCGAATCCAAATCGTAAAGAGCATGGCTCCGGAAAGCGAATCGACTCAGCGCGACTGCGAGGCTGAAGTAGAGCTGCTCTGTAAAACGGCGAGATGCCATGACGCGAGATATGCATGTGGAGTGCCAAATCGGCACCACCCGTACCAAGACAGGAGCATTACCACCGTAACTTAGTGAAAATTTCCGCTCACTTTGTCGGAAGGTGTATAGACAGAGGAACCTTTTCGACATAGATTGGAATTTCCAGCGAGGCAAGTGCCGCTAGAGTCGCACTTGCATCCTTGGAACCGAGGTTTTGATCGCCTTCGTCTAGTGCTGAAAAACCACACGCTAGTTGGCCTACCTAGAGTCAGCAGCGTAGCTCCAAAGTTTGCTCCCGGGCCCGAAGGACCACAGCATCATCTTAGGAACGGCCCGCAAGCGGGAAACACCGCCTTCAGGCAGTTCCTTAGGAATGTGTCGCCACATTTCTGGCTTCGCGAACTCGCAAGTCATTTGAGCTGTTGTCCATCGCACACACTGAGGTTCGACCTATGATCCGTGTTGCTTTGTACTCCTCTGACCAAACACTTCAAACCGTCCTGTCGGGCGCATTAGGCGCAGATTTCGAACTGTTCTACCTCGCAACAGAAGAAGGCTTGAAGCGCCTCTTATCCACTACCGGATGTGACGCTCTGGTCATCGATATAGGGGCTCTTGACTCAGCCTCAGCTCAAAGAATCGACTTCGCCAAGCGGATGATTGCATCGCGGATCGACACCATCGTCATGGCGGAAGATAGCCTTCGCTCCACCGCTTCCGAATTGGTTCGCCTTGGCGCATTTGGATACTGTCGGCGTCCTCCTTCGATTCGTGATTTGAAAACCATGCTCCTGCGTGCACGGGATCAATCGGCGCTCAAGATGGAGCTCCAGCCCACTCCGATCTTCCGCGACGATACCAATCGCTGCGACATGCTCATCGGATCCAGCCCCTCCATGCAGCGTGTCTACGATCTGGTCCGCAGAGTCACGAACATCAATGCATCAGTCCTCATCACCGGGGAAAGCGGGACCGGTAAAGAACTCATCGCAAATGCAATCCACAACCTCGGCAACCGCGCCGGACGACCGTTCGTCGCGGTATCCTGCGGAGCGATTCCGGAGACCCTCATCGAAGCCGAATTATTCGGCCATGACAAGGGAGCCTTCACCGGAACGGTCGGTGCCCGAGTTGGCCTGCTGGAACAAGCAAGCGATGGAACTCTGTTCCTCGACGAGATCGGTGAACTGAGCCTCGCAACTCAGGTAAAGCTGCTGAGGGTCCTGCAGCAACGCGAGTTCAGCCGACTGGGAAGCAACCGCCTGATTCCAATGCGCGCAAGGATTGTCTTCGCAACTCATCAGGATCTTGGCGATATGGTGGCACAAGGCCGCTTTAGACAGGACCTCTTCTATCGCATTAACGTCATGCACATCGAAGCTCCCTCGCTCCAGGATCGTCCCGAAGATATCCCGATGCTTGCCGAACATTTCTTATCCCGGTACTCCGCAACATACGACAAGCCGATGCAGGGTTTCGATCCAGAGGCACTTATGATGCTACTGGCGCACCCCTGGCCCGGAAACGTACGCGAATTGGAGAACGTCGTCCAGCGTGCAATTATCCTCAGCAGCGATTCGATCATTCGACCGGATGACCTGCCGGATTCCATGCGCGATCAGGATGTTGTCAGCATCGACAGCTACCACGCGTCCGAATCCTTCGAAGGGCAACTTCGCGACTACAAGGTCAAGTTGGCACTGGCTGCCGTAAGGGAAAACAATGGAAATAAGACAATGGCAGCGCGTAGTCTGCGAATCTCGCGCGCCTATCTGCACCGTCTTATCCGAAATGACGACCAGACATTCTCAAATGATGCAGACTGCCGCGCCCTTGAGACTGCATGAGTTCCTCAGCAATTGCGGCCGAGCGCTCGGAGATCTCCGGGCGCCGATCGTTCGCAAGAAGGATTCTTTCCTTCCCTGTCGTCCAAATGGCTCTTCTGTGTGTTCTGGCGGTCATGTCCGCCCGTTCCAATCTGAATGATCCCGATATGTGGTGGCATCTGAAAACGGGCCAAATCATTGCGTCCACTCACTCAATCCCCACCACCGATCGCTTTTCATACAGCACCAACCATCACGTCGTCATTCCGCAAGAGTGGCTGTCGCAGCTTTCGATCTATGCCCTTTTTAAGCTCTGGGGCTTTTCCGGTGTAGCGGTCTGGCTTTGCTTCGCTGGTTCGCTGCTGTTCCTCATTGGATACATCCTCTGTTACGTCTACACCCGAAATCCAAAGATCGCGTTTCTCGGCGGACTCACCATTTGGATGTTCTCGACAGTCGGCTTTGCTCCTCGTCCGCAAATGATCGGATACCTTTTTCTGTCCGTGGAATTGCTACTCATTCATCTCGGTCGAACACGAAGTCTGCGTTGGTTCTTCGCTCTGCCGCTGCTGTTTGTTCTGTGGGTCAATTGCCACGCCTCATTCTTGCTCGGGTTCGTCATCGCTGCAGTCATTTTTTTCTCTTCAGTTACCCCGTTTCACGCCGGACTTCTAGTCTCGAAGCCATGGAATGCAGCCGTCCGAAAGCATTATCTGGGGGCCTTGGCAATCTCGGCACTTGCTCTGCTTTGCAATCCCGTTGGGTTCAAGCAGATTCTCTATCCAATCGACACACTCTTGCACCAGCCGATAGGTCTGGCGCAAGTATTGGAATGGCAGCCTCTGCGTCTGGCCGATACCCGCGGTATCGGCCTCATGGCAACTCTTGCCTGCATCGTGCTGATGGTCGTGGTCCGGAAATCAGAGTTGATGTGGGATGAACTTCTGCTCCTTGCCCTTGGGACATGGTTAGCTGTCAGTCATACCCGGATGATCTTTGTCTTCGGAATCCTCGCAGCACCAGTTCTCTGCCGCGTCCTCTCCGACCTCTGGGACGGGTATAGCGCAGAGCAGGATCGCCCTTGGCCCAACCTTTTATTGATTGCCGGATGCCTCGTCGTAGCCGTGCTTGCATTTCCGAGTCGCGCCAGTATCGCGCAACAGCTAAACCGCGACAATCCTGTCGGCGCCCTGGCCTTTATGAGGACCAATCATCTCTCCGGACCAATGCTGAATGAGTATGTCTATGGCGGGTATCTTATCTGGACGGCTCCCGAATACCCTGTATTCATCGACGGTCGCTCCGACGTCTTCGAGTGGTCCGGAGTCCTGGGCGACCTCACGCAGTGGGAGACACTTCAGGCGGACCCTCGACAGTTATTGGACAAATACCACATAAGCTTTTGCCTCCTGGCTCGCAAGTCCCCCATGACGACAGTCATGGCTCTGGTACCCGGCTGGAAGCTCGCCTATGAGGACAACAATTCTGTCATCTTCACACGATCTAATTGAGAATCATAAGCGACCCAACTTCTCCAATCCCTGCAACCGATCGCCAAAGCTCACGAAACCAGGATTGACATTCGCAAAAGTCGTCTTGTATACAGTGTCGACGTCTCTACTCTGTGTCGACCGTGTTCAGCGCAGTAATAGTCCGCTCCGCATAACCATGCAATTCCTTCCCCTCACAAGAGACCATGCCTCTTCTTCTGTCCTCAGCCAAACGAGTCCGCTCAAGGGGTCACTGGTCCCGTCTGCCTCCGCGCCTGTCACAATTCGCTGTTGTGGTGT
>Ga0075019_10000689_pt1 | contig 19276 bp, 24 predicted proteins | sample ColStrG_CSR_2013_FD_71473 | JGI IMG/M metagenome (GOLD analysis project Ga0075019, IMG submission 71473) | Freshwater sediment microbial communities in response to fracking from Pennsylvania, USA - Cold Stream Run_MetaG_CSR_2013 | ecosystem: Environmental > Aquatic > Freshwater > Creek >...
GTGCGAGTCAAAATGTTCCACGTGGAACAGTCATTTGCCGATGCAAAATCCGCTGAACAAGGTATCGAGCATATCTTCGACGCCGACGCGGCCAACGAGCCGATCAAGTGCGCCACATGCGCGACGCAAATGTTCCGCACGGATCAGATCATCGTCATGCGCCGCTGCCGCGGCTGTGATGTCTTCGGCCAACTCTGCGATTAACGCACGCTGTCGCATGTTAAGCGCAACGACGTCCGCCGACGTTCCTGTCAATTTTTGCGCAAGCGCGCGCAGCCGCGCATCAAGTTGGCACATCCCTTCACCCGTCGCTACCGATAGCCGCAGGATATGTGGCGGAACGATTGTATCCGGTGCCAAACAATCGGCACGCGACGCAATCAACACTGCGCGGTCGCGACACGGGCAGTCCGCTTCAGCCCCAAGCCACAGGACAATGTCCGCGCGCGCCACAGCGGCGTGCGCACGGCGTATCCCCTCAATTTCAATTTCATTTTCTGTCACATCGTGAAGCCCCGCCGTGTCAATTAACAACCATGGAATGCCGTTGATTACGGTGGGCGCCTCAACAATGTCGCGCGTGGTTCCCGCGACCGGCGCTGTGATCGCCACATCACGACCGGCCAATGCGTTGAGCAAAGTCGACTTTCCAGCATTGGGCGGCCCAGCGATCACCAGGCGAATTCCATCGCGAAGCCGCTCGGCGGATGGCGCAGCGAGCCACGCGGTGAGATCGGTATTCAGCGCCTCAAATGCGGCAGTCAAATGCGCCCCATTCACCTCCACATCCGACTCGTCCGAAAAATCGAGTTGCGCCTCGGTTTGGGCCGCAAGCTTCAAAATCGCTTCGCGCCATTTGGCCGCGCGCGCTCCCAATCTGCCTTCGCTCATCGCCAGCGCACTCCGGCGCTGCAATTCGGTTTCAGCACTCAGCAGATCAGCGAGCCCTTCCACCTGTGACAAATCGATCCGACCGTTGTCGAACGCGCGCCGAGTGAAGGCGCCGGGATCGGCAGCTTCCACCCCGTTGATCCGTGTCAGACAGGACAAAACTGCGGCCACCACCGCGCGCCCGCCATGAAGATGCAGTTCGACTAAATCTTCGCCCGTTACCGTATCAGGTCCAGGCAACCACAGCACGAGCGCCTGATCGAGAACATCACCCGTAGCCGGATCCTCCAGCCACCGCACGACCGCACGCCGTGGCGGCGGCAATTCGGCGCGCGTTAGACGCAGCAGAACCTCGCGCGCCATCGGCCCCGACACCCGCACCACTGCGATCGCGGCGGGTGGCGCACCGCTCGACAAAGCATAGAATGTGGGGCGCATCAGATTGCGCCTAACTCTTGCCGCCGCCAGCCATTTGTTGAAACATCTTTAGGCTCAGGTCGGACATGGGTGCCCAGCTTTTCAGCATCGCTTCAATCATATCGGGAGAGGTCGCGGAGGTCATGGTCTCGGTCATCTTTTTGAGGTAGGCCTCGTGAACAACGCTGAGATCAGGCAGTCCCATGAACCTGCGCGCTTCTTCGGGTGTGCATTCAATATCAATTTTTACGTTCATGCGACTCTCCGGCTTGAGCTGAGAGCGCGACCATGACATCTCGCGCCAAGAGATCAATGGCAAAGCGAGTCGAAAAGTCGACATTCATGGGAAATCCAAATCATGGGCGAAATGATTAACATCGAAACCGCTGATGGCGGCGGAAAATTCGCGGCCTATTGCGCACATCCGGCAGGCGATGCGAAAGCGGCCATCATCGTTCTCCAAGAGATATTCGGAGTCAATGCCGGCATTCGCCGCAAATGCGAGCGATGGGCCACACTTGGATATTTGGCGCTCGCGCCAGATTTGTTCTGGCGACTCGAGCCGGGCCTTGACTTGGATCCCGACCTGCCCGAGAATTTTCATGAAGCGCTCGACTATATGGCGAAATTCGGGGCGGACGGGGGTGCAGATCGGGCAATCGGCGATATCGAAGCCTGTATCGCGGTAGCGCGCGAACGAACGGGCGGCGGCAAAGTAGGTGCTGTCGGCTTTTGCTTGGGTGGCCGCCTCGCCTATATGCTCGCATGCCGTACCAATATTGACGCTGCCGTCGGCTATTATGGCGTCATGATCGACCAGCTTCTCCACGAAGCCAAAAATATTTGCAAACCGCTGCTGCTGCACATTCCAACCGCCGATCATTTGGTTGGGGCGGAGGCGCAGGCCAAACTCCATACCGTACTCGACTCACATCCGCACGCAACGCTGTGTGATTATCACGGGCTTGACCATGGTTTTGCGACCGAGACGGGTGCTCGCCGCAATCAAGATGGTGCGTTGCTTGCCGACGGGCGAACCGAAGCCTTTTTCGCGCGCACTTTGGGCTAAAAAACTGTGCGTATGAGCGGGCGAATATCGCTCCACCCCTGCCCGATCATCCCTAGCGCGACATAAAGGATCATCGCCACGCCGAAATATGCGATCCATTTGTGTCGTTCGATAAGGTTCGCAATCAGGTTCGCAGCCAGCCCCATAATGCCAACCGATATGGCTAATCCAATAAACAGAATGAGCGGGTGATCACGGGCAACGCCTGCCACCGCGAGCACATTCTCAAGGCTCATCGACAACTCGGCGACAACAACTTGCCAGATCATCCCCGAAAAGTGCGCGGCTTTGCGCGGCTCAGCGTCAGGTGAATCCATCACACCACGGCGATGGGTCAATTCACGGAACAGTTTCCACGCTACCCAGAGCAGCAATACCCCACCGACGAACAACACGCCGACAATCTTGAGTAAACGCAGCGCGACAAAGGCAAGGCCAATCAACGTGACAAGCGAGATCGTTAGGCCCACGCGCATAGCCCGCCCGCGCTGAGCCTTCGGCAATTGAGCAGCGAGCGCGCCGAGAATCACCACATTATCGCCCGCGAGCATTAGATCAATAAGGATGACTTTGCCAAGTACAGTGAACGCGGCGATAGAAAAAGTTTCGCCGAGCATCGGCCCAATCCCTATTGATTCATACTCTCGAAAAAGTCTTCATTGGTTTTCGAGTCTTTCATTTTGTCGAGCAGGAATTCCATTGCGTCGATCGTCCCCATCTGCATCAAGATGCGGCGTAGCACCCACATTTTGCTGAGCTTGCCCTTCTCCACCAGAAGCTCTTCTTTACGCGTGCCCGACTTGCCAACATCGAGTGCGGGGAAAATGCGCTTATCGGCGACCTTGCGATCAAGCACGATTTCGGAGTTTCCGGTGCCCTTGAACTCTTCGAAGATCACCTCATCCATCCGCGATCCGGTATCGATCAGCGCTGTCGCGATAATCGAGAGCGAGCCACCTTCCTCAATATTGCGCGCCGCACCAAAGAAGCGCTTCGGCCGCTGCAACGCGTTCGCGTCCACGCCGCCAGTCAGCACCTTACCGGAACTCGGCACCACGGTGTTGTAAGCGCGGCCCAAGCGCGTGATCGAATCGAGCAGGATGACCACATCCTTCTTATGCTCGACCAGCCTTTTCGCCTTTTCGATCACCATCTCCGCGACCTGAACGTGGCGGCTGGCGGGCTCATCGAAGGTCGACGAGATCACCTCACCCTTTACCGAGCGCTGCATATCGGTGACTTCCTCGGGCCGTTCATCAACGAGCAGCACGAGCAGGAATACTTCGGGGTGATTATCGGTGATGGCCTTGGCGATATTTTGCAGCAGCACAGTTTTACCCGTGCGCGGCGGTGCGACGATCAGTGCACGCTGGCCCTTGCCTTGTGGCGAAATAATATCGATGACGCGCGCGGATTTGTCCTTCACCGTCGGGTCAAGTGAATCGAGTGTCAGCTTCTCATCAGGATAAAGAGGCGTGAGGTTATCGAAATTCACGCGGTGACGCACAACATCGGGATCATCAAAGTTGATCGACGTCACCTTGTTGAGCGCAAAATAGCGCTCGCCATCCTTCGGCCCGCGAATTTCGCCTTCGACCGTGTCACCCGTGCGTAAGCCAAACTTGCGCACTTGGTTGGGTGAGACATAAATATCATCGGGTCCGGCAAGGTAATTCGATTCGGGTGAGCGCAAAAAGCCAAAGCCATCTTGCAGCACTTCAATCGTGCCAAGGCCCATGATTTGCGTGCCATTTTCGGCTTCCACCTTGAGAATAGCGAACATAATATCTTGTTTACGCAGTGTGGACGCGCCTTCCACGCCCAATGCTTCGGCCATTTCAACAAGTTGAGCCGGGGTTTTCTTTTTTAGGTCTTTAAGGTGCATTTTGGAATCCGAGTCTGGGAGGTGGAGCGTTTCAGAGGTTTGAGCGATGGAGCAAAGCTGATTGAAATCGCATAAGCTGCGCGAACGGCAGTTGGGAGAATTTACGCCGGAGGGCGTTGGGTGTCAAGATGCCTCACAACCAAGGCTTCACCACCACCAAAACGATCACCACAATCGCTGCCACGCCGGGCACCTCGTTCAACAGCCGCAGCGTCCGCCCGCTTAAAGACCGCTCGCCCAAGGCCAATCGTCGCGCATAGCCACCCATCCACATGTGGTACGCTGACAATCCAATCACCGCCAGCAGCTTGAGCCGGAACCACCACATGCCGAACGCGCCAAGGTTTAAGGCCAACGCCAAGCCAAATACCCATACCAAGACCATCGATGGATCCATGATAATTCGGATCAATCGCCGCTCGCGTTCAATCCAAAGCCCGTTTTGGGATGACTCTTCAGACGCTTCCTGATGATAGACGAAAAACCGCGGTAGCATGAACAGTCCTGCCATCCAAAACACCATGAAGATGATATGAAGCGCCTTCACCCATGGTTCGTACTCACCGAGCCAGCCGATCAGCATTGATCCCCCCTCACGCGCGCGACCAGCCGTTCGACATGCGCAATCGGCGTGTCGGGAAGAATACCGTGACCGAGGTTGAAAACTTGGGGCCGATCAGCGAACGCTGTGATAATCCGGTCAACCGCGGCATCGAGCTGCGCGCCACCTGCAATCAAAGCAAGCGGATCGAGATTACCTTGCACGGCAAGCTGCTTCGGAAGAATCGCGTTGGCCCAGCTTGGATCAACCGTTTCATCTAGGCCAATAGCAGTTGGAGTTACGCCATCCACAAACGCGCGCAGCTTGCCACCCGCACCTTTGGGAAAAGCGATAACCGGCACATGTGGTGCGTAAATGCGGATCGCATCGACTATTGCTGCATTGGGTGCGATCACCCAGCGCTCAAATTGCGCAGGGGAAAGTGCGCCCGCCCAGCTTTCAAAAAGCTGCACCGCGTCCACACCTGCATCAATCTGACTCTTGAGGTAAGTGATGGTCAATGCCACGATCATCTCGATGATTTTTTCAAACGCATCAGGCTTGGTATATGCGAAGCGCCGCGCCTCGGATTGATCCTTGCTGCCACGCCCGGCGAGCATATAGGTCGCCACCGTCCAAGGCGCTCCCGCAAAGCCCAGAAAACTTGTCTCAGGCGGCAAAGCGGCCTTGACCTTGGTCACGGTATCAAACACCGGCTGAAGTCGCTCAGGAGCGCCCTGAAGCGCCTCCAGCGTATGTTCAATCAACCGGGGCGCAAGTCGTGGACCTTCGCCTTCTTCAAACCACAAATCTTGCCCCATCGCATGGGGGATAACGAGAATGTCGGAAAACAGAATTGCACCGTCAAAACCAAACCGCCTGATCGGCTGGAGTGTCACCTCGCTGGCAGCGTCTGAGTCATAAACAAGATCGAGGAAACCGCCTTTTTCCGCGCGTAATGCACGATATTCGGGCAGATAGCGCCCAGCCTGACGCATCAGCCAGACGGGTGTGCGCGTGTTGTTTTCACCGTGTAACGTTGACAAGAGCAGTTTTGGCCGGGTCACTCACTCAGGCTTTCATATATAAGGGATTATTAAAGAGTCTGTGGTGGTAGTTAGCGTGCCTCCAGCGAGGATTCAAATTTTTGCCGAACTTATCCCGTCAGGGCGTTCCACACGACTCGTCGGTTCGACCCGAGTCGACGTTTTCATTCGCGTTATTCACACCGTGGGGAAAAGACACGTCCCGTCTTGGCAGACGTGTGGATAAAAAACGCATCACGTGAAAAAATCTCGCTTTTTTGGCATCGAGAGGATTAAGGCGAATTTATCCATGAGTTTTCCACATAATGATTGATACGATGACCAAACTCCATCTCCACCTGTTGTCCGATTCCACCGGCGAAACGCTTGAGAACATCGCCAAGGCCGCTCTGGCACAATTCGACGGCGTAGAAACGGTGCGCCATTTTTGGCCCATGGTGCGATCTGAAACACATATGGATCGCGTCATCACCGACATCGCACAAAACCCAGGCCTTGTCGTGTTCACACTGGTTAACCCAGAACACCGGGCGCGGCTTGAAACCCATTGCCGCACCCTGAATCTACCCGTTGTCGCGGCGCTTGATCCGATCACCACCGCATTGTCAAATCTGTTCGGACAAAAAGCCAATGCACGTCCAGGAAGCCAGCATATTCTCGATGACGCATATTTCGCCCGCGTTGATGCGATTCACTTCACGATCGCGCATGACGACGGCATCGCACCTGAAGACTGGGAGCAGGCGGACATTTTACTCGTTGGCGTTTCGCGGACATCAAAAACACCAACATCAATCTATCTCGCGAATCGGGGTTATAAAACGGCTAATCTTCCGCTGGTTCTCGAATCACCGCCGCCGCCGCACCTGTTTACATTAAAAAAACCGATGGTGATCGGATTGATGACAAGCGCAGAGCGGCTGATTCAGATTAGGCGGAACCGCCTGCTGTCGCTCAACCAATCGCCAGAGACCAAATATGTCGATCACGACGTTGTCGCCCGCGAAATCGCCTTTGCGCGGCGGATGTTCGGTGATCATGGCTGGCCAGTCATCGATATGACCCGGCGTTCGATTGAGGAGGCAGCGGCGGCCATTATCACTTTGTATAACGAGCGGAGTGCAGCCTGATGCGGCTTATCCTTGCGTCGCAAAGCGCCTCACGTAAGGCGATGCTCACAGCGGCTGGTGTCCGTTTTGATGCCGTTTCTGCAGATGTTGATGAGGGCGAAATAAAATCATATTTGCAGGAAGAACTGAGTCAAGACGCGAGCGCCATTTCAATTGCTCTTGCCGGTGCCAAAGCAAGCGCAGTGTCCGAGCAATTTCCCGACGCGCTTGTTCTGGGTGGAGACTCGATCATCGAGGTTGAGGGCCGACTGTTCGATAAGCCTGGTTCGCGGGATGAGGCCGCTGAGCATTTGCGCTTTTTTTCCGACAAGACAATGAACTTGCATAGCGCCGCCGTTCTGATGCGCGGTGGCAAAAACATCGGTGCGCATTCCGATTGTGCGCATCTGGACGTTCGTCCGCTCAGCGAGACGTTTATCGCCGACTATCTCGATCACGAATGGCCAGCGATTTCTGGCTGTGTTGGGTGTTTTCGGGTTGAAGCGAGGGGCGTTCAGCTGTTCCGGGCCATCTCGGGCAATCACTTCACCATCTTGGGGATGCCGCTTCTGGGGGTGTTAGACCTGCTTCGGACGCAAGGGGTGTTGCCTAAATGAGACGCTATGCCGAGGTGATTGGCGATCCAATCAGCCATTCCAAATCACCGCTCATCCACAAGTTCTGGCTCGACAAATGCGGAATCGACGCGGATTATCGAGCAACGCGTGTGCACACTGCGGATCTGCCCGCTTATGTTGCCGCGCGCCAACTTGATCCGCTGTGGAACGGATGTAACGTCACTTTGCCGCACAAAATCGACATTATTGCGCTGGTGGACGATCCCGGTCAGATTCGCTCGAACATCGGCGCGATGAATACCATTTTGCGCGATGGCGCGCGGCTGATCGGCACAAATACCGATTCGGCAGGTTTTTTTGCGCCACTCGCGGAATTTGGGTTCGATGCCGCCGATGTGGTGGTGATCGGCTCCGGCGGCGCGGCACATGCGGTGTTGCACGCGCTCAAATGCGCGAAGGCGCGCTCCGTCACCGTGATGGCGCGCAACGGCCTCAAAGGTGCAGCGCTGCTGTCGCGATTCGGCCTAAAGGGGTCGGTGGTTCCCATCACGGATACGCCACCGCGCGCGGATCTGCTGGTGAACACAAGCTCGCTTGGGATGGCGGGGCAGCCCTCTCCCGATTGGGACTTGTCGGCGCTTCCCGATGCGTCGGTGGTTTTTGATATTGTTTACATGCCGCTCCTCACCCCGTTGCTCGCTGCTGCGGGCGCGCGCGGGCTGGACACCATCGACGGACTCGAAATGCTCGTGGCGCAGGCCGCCGCTGCCTTTGAACTGTTTTTTGGTGTCGCCGCCCCGCGCGAACATGACGCGGAACTGCGCGCTTTGTTGCTGCCATGATCGTTATCGGCCTCACCGGATCGATCGGCATGGGCAAATCGACCGTGAGCGCATTGTTTCGAGAAATGGGTGTTCGCGTTTTTGATTCCGACGCGGCGGTGCACGACCTTCAAGGGCCCGGGGGGGCCTTGGTTGCAGAGATTGAGCGGCTTTTTCCGGGCACAACAACGCACGAAGGTGTTGATCGCGCCAGGCTGGGAGCCGCAGTGTTCGGTGATCGCCACGCATTGGTGCAACTCGAACAGCTCGTTCACCCCGCCGTCGGCCAACAGCGGCGCGCGTTTCTGCGTTGCAATCGCGCGCGCGCACTTGTCGTGCTCGATATTCCATTGCTGTTTGAGACCAATGCAGCGCGGCTCGTCGATGTGGTGGTGGTGGTCTCTGCCCCAGCTTGGATGCAGCGCCGCCGTGTGCTGGCCCGACCGGGAATGACGCGCGCCAAGCTGCGCCACATCCTGCGTGTGCAAACGCGCGACACAGTCAAGCGGCAGCGCGCCGATTATGTTATCGAAACCGCGCGTTCGCTTACCCAAACGCGCCGACGCGTTCGCGCGTTGGTGGCTTGCATCGCGGCGGGTAAACGACGATAATCGCCGGACGATGCGCGAAATTATATTTGACACCGAGACCACGGGTCTCAGCCCCGATAATGGTGATCGGATTGTGGAGTTCGGCGGTCTTGAACTGGTGAATCGTGTTGAGACCGGCCGCAGTTTCCACGCCTATTTTAATCCTGAGCGCGCGATGGATCCGGCAGCACAAGCGATCCACGGCCTGTCAGACGCCTTTTTGGCGGACAAGCCTATTTTTGCCGACCGCGTTGAAGAGTTGCTCGATTTCATCGAAGACAGTCCGTTGGTGGCCCACAATGCCATGTTTGATCTCGGTTTTCTGAACCATGAGCTCAGCGCCTGTGGCCGGTTGAAAATCACGCCGTCACGACTCATTGATACGCTGGGGCTCGCGCGCACCCGTTTTCCGGGAGCAAAGCACAGCCTTGATGCGTTGTGTACGCGATTCGGTGTGGATCGTAGCCACCGGGTCAAGCATGGTGCGCTGCTTGACGCGCAATTGCTTGCACAGATTTACATCGAACTCACCGGTGGACGACAGATCGGCTTGTCGCTCGATCCGATGGTCACCGCCCCTCGGGACGAACCGGCGCTCAAGTCGAGCGGTTCCGTTTCAGTCAGTCGACGCGTGTCACACGTCCCCCCAGCGAGCGATGCGGAGCTGGAGCGGCATGCAGCGTTCATCGCGCAACTTGACTCACCGCTTTGGGCGCGGTCGGCGTAATCCGGCCCTCGGGCCACGCGGCGGATTGACCCTTAGGGGCGACAGGCCTAAGGGCACGACGCCTTGGATCATTGGAGAGCATTACATGGACATACGTTTGTCGGGGCATCAAGTCGATACGGGCGCCGCGCTTAATGCGCATGTGCACGAGCGGCTCGCGGCGATAGCTAATAAATATTTCTCGCGCACCATTTCGGCGCACGTCACGCTTGGAAAAGGGCCTCACGACGCCGGGTTTGTCTGCGACATTGTGGCGCATGTGATGCAGGGGGTTATTCTCAAGGGTTCGGCACGCGCGATGGATGCCCATCTGGCCTTCGAGGAAGCTGCGCTCAAGATTGAAAAGCAGTTGCGGCGTTATGTGCGTCGGCTCAAGGATAAGCATGCGAGCCAAGCTCAGGCGGTAGACGCGGCACCCGGCCCTGTCGATGCCGATGCGCGTTATATCGTTTTTGATGCGGGGCCCGAAGAGGTTGAGGCGGGCGATTCGCCGGTCATCGTGGCAGAAACCAAGGTCGACATCCCAGAAACATCGGTGTCTGACGCGGTGATGATGCTCGATTTGCGCAACACCAACGCATTGCTGTTCAAGCACAGCAGCACGGGGGTGTTGAATATGGTGTATCGGCGTGACGACGGAACGATCGGATGGGTCGAACCCGGTGACACGGCTCGCGCCAGACACGGTTAGGGTCGGCATGTTTCGTCTCGATCACTGTCTGACTGATGGGGCTGTGCGTACGCGGCTCGTTGCCACCAATAAGAAGTCGCTCTTTCAGCAACTTGCCTCGTTGGCTGCGGCCGCACATCACATTGATGTGAACAGTGTTCATGATCGTTTGCTCGAACGCGAGCGCCTCGGCTCAACAGGCTTTGGAGGTGGTATAGCCATTCCACATGGCAAGCTTGATGGGCTGAGCAAAGTCTGCGGGGTGTGCGTTCGACTCGAAACACCGATTGATTTTGAGGCGATTGACGATTTGCCCGTCGATCTCGTGTTCATGCTGCTTTCGCCGATCGATGGCGGTGCCGACCATCTCAAAGCGCTCGCGACAGTGAGCCGAATGATGCGCGATCAACCGTTTGTCGCCAAGTTGCGGGGCGCTGCCAGCGATGATGCGCTGCTTGCGCTGCTGTCGAGTTACGATCAGCCGGTGGTGGTCTAGCTTCGACCCGACACGACCGAGGGAGGCGATGATGGCGCGGCGCTTCACTTCAAAATTGATTGTCTCTGCGTTGCTGAAGCGACTCGCGACTGCGGGTGGGACAGGAGCAGTCTTGGCCCACGGCGACGACGGCGCTGGCGGCATCGTGGCGATCTGTGCAGAAAAAGGGCGGATTTCAAGCCTTATTGAACTTGCTTACGACTCCGACGAACGGATGTTTTGGCGACCTTGCACCTCACAAGCCATTGAAAACAATGATAAATTTCAAATTTATCTCGCGCAACGGCGCAAAAGTGACCCCGATTTATGGCTGGTTGAACTGGACATCCCGGCAGCAGAACGGTTCGCCGCTGATTGCATCGCCGAAACTTGACGCTGATGCTGCACTGCGACATCACGGGTGCTTCGTTGAAGCGTCGGCGGCTCGAAAGCCTTTCGGGTCATCACGCAGACGGGGAACATCGCTCAGACGATAGGTTGCGTTAGATTGTCTGAAGTCGCTGTTCACCGCACAGATATAGGGTTTTAATGCGATTTGCTTTGAATGTGATCAAGTTGGGGGTTGCTGGTGCATTCCTGCTCAACACCACCTTGGCGGCCGTGCCGACAGCGGCGCAAACCGTGAGTGTGGCCGACATCAAAACTGTTAATGCGACAGCATTTGTGCACGAATCAACAGTTTCTGAAGAAGCGAAAATTCCGCCAGCCGTTCATACACCTGCGCCCGACGCAGTGTCGTCGCCTCCAACTTCGCTTGCCGAGCTTGTTGCCGCACATATGGATGCCGACGCGCGGGACGACAGCAGCAAATGTCTCGCGGTTGCTGTATATTTTGAAGCCAAAGGCGAGCCGCTTGTTGGCCAGCTCGCCGTGGCACAGGTCATGCTTAACCGGACCATTTCGGGCCGGTTCCCCGAAACGATTTGCGGAGTGATGCGCCAGCCGGGCCAGTTTTCGTTTGTTCATGGGGGCGCGTTTCCCCATATCGCTGAAAACAGTCACGCATGGCGCACCGCAGTAGCGATTGCGCACATTGCGCAGCATGCGATGTGGCATCCGCTGGTGGGGCGCGCCGTCTTCTTCCACGCAAAGCGCGTTTCGCCGCGTTGGCACGCAACCGAGGTTGCGGCGCTGGGGAATCATATTTTTTACCGCTAAGGCGCTCTTAAGCAAGGCATATCGTGGCGCTGCTTAGCAGTCCGACGAGAGTGGTTGTCGATCTAAACGGATCGGATCGACCGCTCTAAAGTCCCTAATTTCAGCGATTTCTGAGCCACTGGTTGGCGCGATCCCTTTCGACATTGCTCTAAAGGCTTGGGCCCTGTTTGGATTTGGGTTTGGGTGCCGGGGTTTCGTCGATGAGTTTGAGCAAGGCTGGGTTGCGCGTGTCGCGTTTGGCATAGTCGCGCGCCGACATTCCGGCGATATGATCGGGCTTGTTCGGGTCGGCGCCCTCGGTGAGCAGGAGCTTTGCCATGGTGTAATTGTTGTTCTGCACGGCGCGGATGAGCGCGGTTTCGCCCTGATTGTTGGTTGAGTCGATGCGGGCGTGATAGGCGAGCAGCAACGTCACGCCATCATCATAATTGAGGCTCGCGGCGATCAAGATGGGCGTTTCGCCGCGATTGTCGCGCGCGTCAGGCTGCGCACCCTTTGAAAGCAAAAAATGGAGCCATGTCGAGTCGCGGTCGCGCGTGACAATGTGCAGAGCGGTTTCACCATTTGATTGGTCATGGGTGTTGATAATCACCGATCCCGGTTTGGATACGATTTTGGTGACTTCGGTGCCATCGCGATCCTTCACCGCCTTGAGAAAATTATAGCTCTCGGAAAATTGCGCCAACGCGAAGCCGGGTAGCGCCAGTGCTGCCGCGAGGATCAAAGGTCTCAGTGTGAATCGCATGATCAATCCCTAAAATTCGATATTTGCGTCTTGCGTCGGACACGTTAGCAAAGCAAGACTGGCGATATGATGAACAGACGCATCACGTCCATAAACTTGTGTGTGTCACTCGCGTTGCTCGCCCTTGTGGGGTGTCATCGTGCGCCAGCCGATCTCAGCACCGCGCCGATTGCAAGCGCGCATATCGGTGGCGCGTTCAAACTGACCGATCAGGACGGCAAAACGGTCACCGACCAGAGCTTTGCCGGAAAATTTATCCTGACCTATTTCGGCTATACGTCGTGCCCCGACGCCTGCCCGACTGATTTGCAGCATTTGATGGCCGGCCTCGCCAAATTTGAGCGCGACAATCCCGTCGATGCCGCTAAACTTCAACCGCTCTTCATCAGCGTCGATCCAGCGCGAGACACGCCTGCCCGGCTGAAGGTCTTCACGGCTGCGTTCCATCCCCGGTTGCTGGGCCTGACCGGCAGCCCGGCTCAAATTGCCGCAGTCGCGCACGAATATGCTGCCGTTTATCAGATCGGGCCGGCCGCGCCGAATGGACAATATCTCGTTGACCACAGCCGGACGGCAATTCTCTTCGGACCGCAAGGGCAGCCGATCATGATCGTCAGTCAGGATGGATCCGCCGACAAAATTGCCACTGAATTGGCGACTTGGGTGCGATGAGCCGCCCCTTTTGGGAAGATGTGCCGCTCGAAAAGCTTGATCGCGCGCAATGGGAGGCGTTGTGCGACGGGTGCGGCAAATGCTGTCTGCATAAACTGGAAGACGAGGAAACCGGAGAGCTGTTTCCCACCAATGTCGCGTGCAAATTGCTCGATCGCCACGCGGGGCGCTGCGCCGACTATCGTCACCGCCACGCGTTTGTTCCCGAATGTATCCGGCTGACACCCAAGAAGCTGGCGCAGATCGACTGGTTGCCCGAAACCTGTGCCTATGTGCGCCGCGCGGCGGGCAAAGCGCTTCCCGATTGGCACCATTTGATTACGGGTGATCGTGAGTCGATCCATCGCGCGGGCATGTCCGTTCGGGGCTGGACGATTTCGGAAGTCGATGCGGGCGATCTTGAACACCATGTGATCGACCATGACTGAGCAAGTTGAAGTGGCCGGACATACGGTTGAAATCAGACGGCACGCGCGCGCCAAGCATATGCGGTTGGCGGTCAATCCGGGAACCGGAACCTTCAGGCTCACGATTCCGAAACGCGTCTCGTTGCGCAGTGCGGTTGATTGGGCGCGTGAGCAGCGCGAATGGGTCGGGACTCAAGCGCGTGCCATGCCTCAACCGCAATCGATTCGTTCGGGAATGTTGATCCCGGTTGGCGATGATCGGTTGACACTGGTCTGGGCAGCACACCATCGGCGGGTGCCACGCCGCGACGCGATGCAGCTTTGCGTCGGCGGCGTGGAAAGCGACATCGCTGCACCGGTGCTGCGCTGGTTGAAGCGCGAGGCGTTGCGCGTGTTGACCGAGGATACCGCAGCCATTGCCGCACGAGCCGGCGCCACTGTACGTCGCGTTGGGGTTGGCGATCCGAGGTCTCGGTGGGGAAGCTGCTCGGCCGCAGGCGATATCCGCTACAGTTGGCGGCTGATTATGGCGCCGTCCTCGGTTCGTCGGGCGACGGTGGCGCACGAGGTGGCACACCGTGTGCATATGAACCACAGCCCCGCCTTCCATGCGCTGGTTCGTGCCCTGCTGGGCGATGATCCGACTCCGAGCCGCGACTGGTTGCGTTTGCATGGCAACAGCTTGCATGGGTTTGGGCGCGAGAATTGAGCGTTGGAAGCGTATTTTGAGGCGTAGAGCAATTTGAAGTCAGTCGGAATTGACTGACGACTCGCAAATTGCGGCCACAAATGATGAGAGCGGGTTTGATTAAACACAAACTGCACTAGATGTCTCGCGCGGCGCTAAGCGAAGCGATCATCGGCGGCGATGACGCTGTGCAGAAACTGCTTGACCACCTTGATCCGCGACACCTCGCGCCGGTCGGCATGTGTCACAAGCCAGAAACTCCGTTTCAGCACGATGTGCTCGGCAAGAACCGGTCTCAAGCTCGCGTCTCGGCTACCGATGAATGCCGGAAGCAAGCCGATGCCGCCACCCGCAGCAATCATCCGATGTTGTACGGTAATGCTCGTGCTACGCAAATTCGTGTTCAAACCGCTGCCGATTTCATCGAGATAGTCGAGTTCGGGCGAATCGACCAATTCGGGAATATAGCCGATCAAGCAATGGTTCTTGAGATCGTCTATTTTTTGTGGTTCGCTGCGCTGGGCCAGATAATCTGACGCCGCATAAAGGTTCAAACAATAGTCAGCGAGCTTTACCACAACCAGGCGCCCTGAGCGCGGACGGGCGAGCATTACTGCCATGTCCGCCTGTCGCCGCGACGGATTGAGAAACCCCGAAGCGGTGATGACCTCTAGCTCGATTTGCGTATGCGCGGCGTGAAAGCGCGGCAATGCCGGCGCGATCACCCAACTCGCAAAGCCCTCGGGTGCGCTGAGCCGGACTTGGCCCGAAAGGCTGTGCGTCTCACCCCCAACGTCGCGGACGGCGTTGATGGCGAGGCCTTCGACGGCTTCGGCGTGATCAAGCAATGCGCGTCCGCGCTCTGTCAGATGATGCTCGGTTCCCACCGTCTCAAACAAGGTGACGTCGAGTTGGTCGGACAACCGCCGCAGTCTTCGCGTGACCGTGGTGGCATCAATTCCCAATACGCGCGCGGCAGCGGCGAATCGCTTTGCGCGCGCGACCGCGAGGAACACCCGTAAATCGTCCCAGTCGAACATGGTTCATCCTGCTGCATTTTTGCAGCTTTCATATGCATTTTTTTGCCCTTGCCTGCAACTTCTCAAAGATGCAGATGTGGCGATACGTTGAGGAGAGAAAAATGCAGTTGATCAACCATTTTGTCGCGGGGACTTACATGGCGAAAGAGGGCCGTCGCTCCGACGTGTTTGACCCCAACACCGGCAAGGTACAGGCGCAAGTCGCGCTCGGCGATGCGGCGGTGCTTGAGGTGGCGGTCGCCGCCGCCCAGAAAGCACAACCGGCATGGGCGACGACAAACCCGCAGCGCCGCGCACGCGTGATGTTCGCCTTCAAAGCGCTGGTTGAAGCGCATATGGATGAGCTCGCGCATATACTCTCTTCCGAACATGGCAAGGTGATCGCCGACTCGAAGGGCGATATTCAGCGCGGGCTCGATGTTGTCGAGTTCGCCTGCGGCGTGCCGCATTTGCTGAAAGGTGACTATACGCAAGGCGCGGGGCCGGGCATCGACGTCTATTCGATGCGCCAGCCGATCGGCATTGGTGCCGGGATTACGCCGTTTAACTTCCCCGCGATGATCCCGTTGTGGATGGGTGCGGTGGCCGTGGCATGCGGCAATGCCTTCATCCTCAAGCCATCCGAGCGCGACCCCAGCGTTCCGGTGCGCTTGGGCGAGTTGATGCGCGAGGCGGGCTGCCCTGAAGGCATTTTCCAGGTCGTGCATGGGGACAAAGAGATGGTCGATGCGATCCTCGATCATCCCGCCATCGGCGCGGTGTCGTTCGTCGGCTCGTCGGACATTGCGCAATATGTCTATTCGCGCGGCGGTGCGGCGGGCAAGCGCGTGCAGGCGATGGGTGGTGCGAAGAACCACGGCATCGTGATGCCTGACGCCGATCTTGATCAGGTGGTGAATGACCTTGCGGGGGCCGCGTTCGGCTCGGCCGGCGAGCGCTGTATGGCGCTGCCGGTGGTGGTGCCTGTCGGTGAGAAGACGGCGGTGGCGCTGCGTGAAAAGCTGGTGCCCGCCATCGCGGCGCTGCGGGTGGGCGTCTCGACCGACAACGACGCGCATTACGGCCCTGTCGTCACCGCCGCGCACAAGGCGAAGATCGAAAGCTGGATCCAAAAGGGGGTGGATGAGGGTGCGGAACTCGTCGTCGATGGCCGCGGCTTCAAGCTGCAAGGCCATGAGGAGGGATTCTTCATCGGGCCGAGCTTGTTCGATCATGTTACGCCGCAAATGGACAGCTACCACAACGAGATTTTTGGCCCTGTGTTGCAAATCGTCCGCGCGGCGAATTTTGAGGAAGCGGTCGCGCTCCCCAGCCAGCATCAATATGGCAATGGCGTCGCAATCTTCACGCGCAACGGCCATGCCGCGCGCGAGTTCGCCAGCCGTGTCAATGTCGGCATGGTCGGCATCAATGTGCCGATCCCCGTGCCCGTTGCGTATCACAGCTTTGGCGGCTGGAAGCGCTCGGCGTTCGGCGACACCAACCAGCACGGCATGGAAGGTGTTAAGTTCTGGACCAAGGTCAAGACGATCACCGCGCGCTGGCCTGATGGCGGCGTCGGCGATGGTGCGAATGCGTTCGTTATTCCAACGATGGGGTGAGCGATGACCGCCCAATTCTCGCTCACCATTTCCGTCATGCTGACGAAAGTCAGCATCCATTCAGCGCTCAACTCAACCCGTGCGCGAATGGATTCCAGCTTTCGCTGGAATGACGAGGACATACGACGGGGCTCCGGCCTTCGCTGGGAGGACGAGGCGTAAAATATGCGCGCGCGCCAGCCCTGCGTGTATATCCTTGCGAGCGGGCGGCACGGTACCGTCTACATTGGGGTCACAGCCGACGTGATGGGGCGGCTCTATCAGCACCGCACGGGCGCAACCATGGGATTTACGCACCGCTATGACGTAAAAAGGCTGGTGCATTTTGAGATGTTTGAGTCGATGGGCGAGGCGATTGCGCGAGAAAAACAGCTAAAGGCGTGGCGGCGCGATTGGAAAGTCGCATTGATCGAGAGGGATAACCCGTTTTGGGAGGACAAGGCGATTATGTTGGGTTTTGAGCCTTTGACGCAGCGGCGAATGGATGCTGACTTTCGTCAGCATGACGGGGTGTCTCGATGACCCAATTCTCCCTCACCGATGACCAGCTTGCCATTCAGGAAATGGCGCAAAAATTCACTGCCGACGCGATCACCCCGCACGCGGCGGAGTGGGACGAAAAGCACATCTTCCCGCGCGCCACGATCAAAGCGGCCGCCGAGCTTGGTTTTGGCGCGATTTATGTGTCCGAAGCCTCGGGCGGCATCGGCCTTGGGCGGCTGGAAGCGGCGCTGATCATGGAGGCTATGGCCTATGGCTGCCCCTCCACCAGCGCGTTCATTAGCATCCATAATATGGCGAGCTGGATGATCGATTGCTTTGGCTCGGCGGAGTTGAAGGCGCGTTATCTGCCGTCGCTGGTGACGATGGACAAGATCGCGAGCTATTGCCTCACCGAGCCTTCGTCGGGCTCGGACGCTGCCGCACTCAAGACGACCGCGCGCAAAGACGGTGACCATTACATCCTCAATGGCACCAAGCAGTTCATTTCGGGCGCAGGCGCGAATGACGTCTATGTCTGCATGGTGCGCACGGGTGAAGAGGGCGCGCGCGGCATCTCGTGCCTTGTCATCGACAAAGGCACGCCGGGTGTGAGTTTCGGCGCGCAGGAGAAGAAGCTCGGCTGGCACTCACAGCCCACCGCGCAGGTGATCTTTGAGGAGGCGCGCGTGCCAGTTGCGAACCTCGTCGGCAACGAGGGCGATGGCTTCAAATTCGCGATGGCGGGGCTCGATGGCGGGCGGCTCAACATCGGCGCTTGCTCGCTGGGCGGGGCGCAGCGCTGCCTCGACGAGGCGATTGGCTATGTGAAGGATCGCAAGCAGTTCGGGCAGCGCATTGCCGATTTCCAGAACACGCAGTTCCTGCTCGCGGATATGGCGACCGATTTGGAGGCGGCGCGGGCGTTGCTCTACCTTGCCGCAGCCAAAGTGACCGAGGGCGCGCCCGATAAGACGAAGTTCGCGGCGATGGCGAAGCGCTTGGCAACCGACAGCGGCTCAAAGACCGTCAATGATGCGCTGCAACTGTTCGGTGGCTATGGCTATTTGCAGGATTACCCGATCGAGCGTTTCTGGCGCGACCTGCGTGTGCACTCGATCCTTGAAGGCACGAATCAGGTGATGCGGATGATCGTGGGGCGGGAGTTGCTGAAGTGAGCGAGCAGATTCAAGAACATCGTGCTCCTGCGGAAGCAGGAGCCCAGGTTTTGCTGCTAACTGGATTCCTGCTTTCGCAGGAATACGGTGAGTTATGACCCAAGACGTTCTCACCCGCCTCAATGGCCGCGTCGGCCATATCAGCCTCAACCGCCCTGCTGCGCTGCACGCACTCAACCTCGACATGGTGCATGCGATGACTGCAGCTCTGCTCGCGTGGCGCGCGGATGATGCCGTTGAAGCGATTATCATCGACCATGCCCCCCCGCCGACGGATGTCGGCATCCGATCTACGCCCGTTAGCGACTCGAAAAAGTCACGTGGCTTTTGTGCAGGCGGTGACATCAATATGCTGCGCGCCTCGGCACTTACCGATATCGGCGCATCGGGGCGGCGCTTCTTTCATGACGAGTATCAGCTCAACCATCTGATGTTCACTTACCCCAAGCCGGTAGTTGCGTTTATGG
>Ga0075019_10000691_pt1 | contig 19259 bp, 19 predicted proteins | sample ColStrG_CSR_2013_FD_71473 | JGI IMG/M metagenome (GOLD analysis project Ga0075019, IMG submission 71473) | Freshwater sediment microbial communities in response to fracking from Pennsylvania, USA - Cold Stream Run_MetaG_CSR_2013 | ecosystem: Environmental > Aquatic > Freshwater > Creek >...
CAAGTAACACAACCCGACAGTGGGTTGTTCAAATTAGGTAACAATTGGTTTAGGAAAAGTGAAAGTGGCTATTTTGAATTATACACCGAAGGTGAGCCCTTTGAGCGTGGCGTGGCGAATGGCAAACTCACCAAAGCGTTAGTTCAGTACCAGGAAGAAGTTTTTACAAATCAAATAGAAAAATTGATTCCTTCTTCTTCCTACAGAAATCTCTTAAAATATGTAATCAAATTGTTCAACAGGAATTTGAATGAGAATATTCCTAAGGAATACCAACTTGAAATATACGGTGTATCGCAATCGGCATCGCGTCGTTTTGATCATATCGATAATCCCTATCAACGAATTCTGAATTATCATGCTGCTCACGATATCGGGCATGCTTTGCAGAATATTTCTTTGGTTGGATGCACCTCCTTCGCCACGTGGGGAAATAAATCGGAAGACAGTACCCTCATTATTGGACGAAATTTTGATTTTTATCTGGGTGATGATTTCGCCCGTGATAAGATCATCGCCTTTTGCAACCCCTCTCAAGGGTATAAATTCATGATGGTAACTTTTGGCGGTATGACCGGAGTACTTTCCGGCATGAATATAAAAGGACTGACTGTCACGATTAATGCTGCAAAATCAGAATTCCAGCTTTCCTCTGCCACGCCCGTTTCTCTTGTGGCCCGAGAAATACTTCAATATGCATCGACATTGAAAGAAGCCTACCAGATAGCCGAAAAGAGAAGGATGTTTGTATCTGAATCATTTTTGATTGGTTCCGCCGTCGATGGCCGAGCCGCAATCATTGAAAAAACTCCTGAGGCGATGGACCTGGTTCAATCAGGGGATAATTTTATTATTAGCACCAATCACTTTCAGGGTAATCCCTTGGGGAGTACCCCCCTGAACAAGGAACACATGCGGCATAGCGCCTCCTTGTATAGATTTGAACGTGTTCAAGAGCTGCTGGACAAAGAGAGGAAAAATTCAATTGCCAATACGGCGTTGATTTTGCGCAACCAAAAAGGACTTCATGATAAGAATATTGGTCTGGGAAATGAAAAAGCAATCAATCAGTTAGTGGCCAATCATGGAATTATTTTTCAGCCGGAGAAGCGGTTAGTTTGGATATCGACCGCCCCGTGGCAACTGGGAAAATTTGTTTGTTATAATTTGGAAACCGTGTTCAACGAGCCCATGAATAAAAACCACGAGGTTTATGAAAAAGATCGATCCATTCCTCCGGACTTTTTTCTTGAAACGCCAGAATATCAAGCCTATCTGAAATTCAGGCCATATCGATTTCCATTTAATCCTCATACCGGCCTTCAACCCGATAGCTTGGTAAAATGGAATCCGGATTCTTATCAAGCCTATATGGTGGGGGGGGATTATTATTTGGAACAGCTTGAATTTGCAAAAGCTGCGCCGCTCTACCTAACTGGATTAACTAAAGAAGTTGCTACCTTCCAGGAACGCGAACACATGGAGAAAAATCTTAGGCTTTGTAAAGAAAAAATAAAATGATCCTTGGGATAGGCGTGGATATTGTCGAAGTAGATCGTATTGTTGAAAAGATTGACAAAAATAACGGGTTTAAGGAGACCGTATTTTCGGACCACGAAATAGCTTTCTGCGAGTCAAGGAAAAACAAAGATGAAAGCTATGCGGCACGATTTGCCGCGAAAGAAGCATTCTTAAAAGCAACCGGTTTGGGCCTGATGCTGGGACATCAGCTATCCGAGATTGAAGTTGTCAATGATGACGGGGGCAAACCATCACTTCATCTTAAAGGTGATTTTAAATCAAAATCACTAGAAAATAATTGGAATAAGATACATTTGTCAATGTCTCATCTCCAACATATGGCTTGTGCCGTCGTCATTATAGAGCAATGAAACTGATCCCCGAAATTGAATTGCAGTCTCCTCAGAAAATTGAAAAACTCCAGGAAGAGAGGATGAGAAAATTATTGGATTACGTAGCTGTTACGTCTCCGTATTATCAGAAATTATTTACATCTCATCATATTGCTGTCCATTCAATTAGGTCACTGGCTGACCTCTCACTAATTCCTCCGACAACAAAAGACCAGCTTCAACTTTACAATTGGGATTTTTTATGTGTTCCGAGGAATCGAATCGTGGAGTACACGACCACCTCTGGAACCTTGGGGAAACCGGTGACCATTGCCCTCACGGCAAATGACCTTCAGCGCTTGGCCTACAATGAATATATTTCCTTTGCTTGTGCTGATGGAACGGGGGAAGACATTTATCAGTTGATGATTACCCTGGACCGCCAGTTTATGGCAGGGGTAGCCTATTATGAAGGCATCCGCAAATTAGGCGCTGGACTAGTACGCGTTGGTCCCGGACTACCCGCCATGCAATTGGAGACGATCTTACGTCTCCAATCAACGGTTTTGGTTTCCGTTCCGTCATTCGTTGTTAAATTGATCGAGGTGGCCAAGCAACAAGGTATTGATCTTAATGATAGTGCTGTCAAGAAAATCATTTGCGTCGGTGAAAGTTTGCGTACTTCGGATTTCAAATTGAATACGCTGGGGGAAAAAATAACGGAAGATTGGAAGGTCCATTTATACGGCACGTATGCCTCGACGGAAATGCAAACGGCCTTTACCGAATGTGGTCATGGAAATGGAGGCCATCAGCATCCGGAGTTAGTGCATGTTGAATTATTGGATGATAACAATATGCCGACAAAAAGCGGAGAAACGGGCGAGGTCACCATTACTACCTTTGGCGTGGAAGGCATGCCATTGATCCGTTATAAAACGGGCGACCTGGCCATGGTCTTTACCGCCCCTTGTGCTTGTGGAAGAACGACGTTACGGATGGGGCCCATTCTTGGGCGCAAACAACAGATGATAAAACTCAAAGGAACGACCGTCTATCCTCAAGGGATTTTTGAGATCTTGCAGAAGACGGCACACGTTGAGGACTATATCGTAGAGGTTTATACCGGTGCGTTAGGTACAGACGAATTGAAACTATTCATTGTTGCTCCGGAGGATCAAATAAGCAAGGTTGAGTCAAATTTGAAATCAGTCTTTCAATCGCAATTAAAGGTCATCCCGGAAATTATTTTTTCCACCGCTTCCGAATTAGAACAAAAGCATTCGGTGGGGCGTAAGAGCAAACGGTTTATTGACAAGAGGTTTTAAATGACTTCTCCAATACTGGCGGTTCTACTTCCTAAAAACGTCGAAGCTTTTATCTTTTGATCGCTTCCCATTAATCAACGGCCAATTTGCCAGCAATCCAATAATTCCCAGCGCGATTTCAAGGCCGCCTAAAATAAAGCGGTTCGGGCTTCGCTCATTGACAAACAGAAACGTTTCGGGGTATTGATGACCGTGCTTTAGCTTGATTCGTTGCCCTGCGTTGAACAACACACAGGTTCGGGCATCAACTTTTTTTTCAAACGGTCTTTTTTCAAATTTAAAAGTCAGCATTCCTTTTTCACAGTTTAGATCTTCAATCTTCACCTCAACAGTTTGCCCGTGATCGTGAATCATTTTTGTTTGCCATTCATTTTGAACAGTACTTGCCCCGTGAATAACAAGAAGTGTCAACACCAAGAGCCAGAAATAATTGCTGATTAATTTCATTGCTTTTCAATCACTTTTTTCAACGCTTCCAATTGTTGTTGTGCCGCGTTGGCCATAACGGATTTGGAGGAAAATAAAATAGATTTCCATAAAATGCTGTTCCCCATAATTTTGTATTTGCTCGTGATCGTGGTGGAAGCGCTCTTTCAAATGAAAATGAAAATGCTGATCTCAATACGTCATTATTCAATTCATACCAGATTCTATTGGGGGCAATTATTTCCATTATTTTTTCACTCATGACCAGTCGATGTCCTTTGTCGTTTACAATGATCTCATACCTTGACCCAGGGGATAATAGGTCACCGGATTTCAACGTAAGGGACTTAAAACCCTGCCACCATTCTGCCATCTGTTTTGTGTCGTGATAAGCCGCCCAACATTTTTCTGGACTTGCCTTTATGACAATGGCTGATGGGTATCCATTGGATGGAACCATTACACCAAGGCTGAGCAATAGTAACGCTATTCCTGTTATTACGTAGAGCGTAATTCTTAACGCTTTCATTTTTAAGACGTTGAACAAATTTCATCAACATTATCCAGAAAGAAAACAGAATCAAAAGGAGTGCTTTTGGGGTAATATTATTTTAACATCCGTTCATTTTAAAAAAGAGCAAAGTCCTATATTGCTGTTTTGCATTTCCTTCTCATGGAGAAAAAAGAGACAACACCGTCGCAATTTAATCGTCACACTACCAAGATGATTGGGATCCTTCCACCAAAATTACCGGAAGATATCAGTGAAAATGAGCAGCGTTATCGTGATTTAGTGGAGCACCTGCCACTGGGCATCGCTATTCTTATGGAGGCCAAACTTATGTTCCTTAATATTTCCGGCGCGCTGATGCTAGCAGCGGAAAAGCCGGAAGAACTCATCGGCCGCAATTTCATGGATTTGGTACACCCTGATTTTCAAGAGACATTCAGTAATAGACTGTTGAAAGTTCAACGTGGTGAAACGGCTGCGGCCACAGAGCAAAAGTATATTCGCTTGGATGGGAAAGTCATTGATGTAGAGGTTTCCTCTTATCCATTTATCTATCACCATAGGCCTGCCGTTCAGGTGATCTTGAAAGATATCACCGAACAAAAGGAGACCCGGCTGGCAAGAAAAAAATCCGAAACGCTTTTTTCCCAATTGTTCCATGTTTCACCAATGGCTATTGCGATGCTTAATAGCGAAGGCCTTGTGGCGCAAGTCAATCCAGGGTTTGAAAAAATGTTTGGTTATGCGTTCGAAGAATTGAAGGGTCGTGAACTGAATCAAACCATTGTGCCCGACGGCCTAGAGTCCGAAGGCAATGACCTCAATACCCTGATATCGACGCAACAAGTTGTGCGCATTGAAACAAAGCGCAAGCACAAGGATGGTAAGCTACTTTCTGTAATTATCTATGGTCTTCCGGTCCACTTTGAAGACAAGACCATCGGTATTTTCGGCTTGTATGTTGATATCACCGAGCAGAAGAAAATCGAGGATGAGCTCAAAGTGCGCAATATTGAACTCGACAATTTTGTCTATAAAGTATCGCATGACTTGCGCGCACCCTTGTCTTCCATACTGGGCCTGGTAAACCTGGCTAAGTTGCCGGGCAACGATGATAACCTGAAAGATTACCTCAACGTGATCGAAAAAAAAGTCCACCAGCTGGATCATTTTATCACCGATGTGCTGAGCCACTCTAAAAACCTGAAACACGATGTGATCATTGAGCCCATCAATTTTCAGGAATTGATAGATCAAACCTTTGTTGATTTAAGTTATTTAAAGGGAGCCGAGCAGATCAGACGTACTATCGTGGTGGAAGGCGCCTCTTTTTTCAGTGACCGTTGGCGGATTGCAGAAATTTTCAGAAACCTGGTGTCCAACGCCATCAAATACCGCAATTTTGACAAAACCAATCCTGAAATTAATGTGAACGTTTTCATTGCCGAGGATCAAGCGATTATTACCTTCAAAGACAATGGCATTGGTATTGAACCACACAGCCTGGAAAAGATTTTCAATATGTTTTATCGGGCCAGCGAACAATCGGATGGATCAGGTCTGGGATTATATATTGTGAAAAATGCGACTGACAAATTACGGGGTGAGGTACAAGTCGCCAGTACCTTGGGCGAAGGCACGACCTTTATTATCCATTTACCGAATCGAATTAAAGAATTGACGGAATAGAAATTTTGGGCCATGAAGATTAAAGAAGTAGTCAGCAAAGAAGATCGGATGGAATTTTTGTGTCTGCCGTTGAAATTGTATAAGGACCTGCCCCAATGGATTAGACCGATGGATAAAGATATTGAGGCAGTTTTTGATCCTGAAAAAAATAAATCTTTCCGGTCCGGGGAGTGCGCGCGATGGATTTTGCAAAATGATAATGGAAAAACGATAGGACGGGTGGCGGCTTTCTATGATCGGAAAATTTCAATAAAAGGAAATGATCAGCCAACCGGTGGCCTCGGACTCTTCGAATGCATCAATGATCAATCTGCCGCTTTTCTTCTATTCAATCAATGCAAGCAGTGGTTGCAATCAAAAGGAATGGAGGCGATGGACGGGCCAGTAAATTTTGGAAGCCGTGAGCGATGGTGGGGCTTGCTTATTGAGGGGTATGACCTGGAACCCAATTATCAATGCAATTACAATCCTCCTTTTTATAAGAACTTTTTTGAGGCATACGGTTTCCAGGTTTATTTTTATCAACTGACTTTTGGAAGAAAGGTGAATGGCCCCATTGACGAGAAGCTTTATGAAAAAGCGAAACTAACTGCAAAAAATCCAGCGTATCGTTTTGACTACCTTCGAAAAAAGGATTGGGGGACATTGGCTGAAAAAATCCGAAAGGTGTATAATCAAGCATGGGCCAATCGGGGTGAAATTCCCGAATTGACTGAGGCACAGGCAAAATTGATTGTCAAGCAGATGAAACCAATCATGGATGAGAAATTGGTTTGGTTTGGTTATTACGAAAATGAACCGATAGCTTTTTTTCTTTCTTTGCCCGAGGTAAATCAGATATTCAAGCACCTCAACGGGAAATTGGATTTGGTGGGCAAGCTCAAATTTTTGTGGCACTCATGGAGGAAGACAACCCGAAAAGCATTTGGTGTTTTATTCGGTGTGGTGCCTGCTCATCAGGGAAAAGGTGTAGATGGAGCCATCATTGAATCATTCCGAATCTTGCATCAGGAAAAATATACACGATACGAAGACTACGAAATGAATTGGATCGGGGATTTTAACAGTAAGATGATCCGGGTGTGCGAACAGATTGATGCCGCCATCGTAAAACGTCACGCTACATACAGGAAATTATTTGATGAATCAAAACCGTTCAAGCGCTATCCTATCCGACCCTAAATTCTGAAGCCCATTATATTCCAACCAACGTTTGGTCGGTGATATAGTCAACCACGCTATTCAGGTTCTTGGTTTGCTCAAAGACTTTTAATTGACGATCAGCTCCGGTTCCATTGGTTAAAATCTTTTTCACGTCATTAATGGCCTGGCGGCTGCCTAATTCATCTACCACATCGTCAATAAAATCGAGAAGTTCCATAATCAGGGCGCGGGTATCGACTTGTTGTTGCTTGCCGAAGTCGATCAGGTTTCCATCCAACCCATAACGTGACGCACGCCATTTATTTTCGTTGATCAGCGCGCGCGTGTACATGATGAAACTCATATTTTGCAGGCGCAGTTTATATAACTTAACCACTAATGCCTGAAAGAGGGCAGTGATGGCAATGGTTTCTTCGATAAGCATAGGTACATCGCATATCCGAAATTCGATGGTATCAAAGATGGGATGAACACGTACGTCCCACCAGATCTTTTTGGCGTTATCAATACATTTTGTTCTAATCAACAAGTTTACGTAGTTTTTAAAATCATCCCAATCGTTGAAATAATCCGGCACGCCGGTGCGAGGGAATTTGTCAAACACTTTGGTACGAAAGGATTTGAAACCGGTATTTCGACCTTCCCAAAACGGGGAGTTGGTGGACAGTGCGTAGATGTGAGGCAGAAAGTAGCGCACGGTGTTCATAATATGAATCGCCATATTTTTGTCACTAATGCCGACATGAACATGCAGTCCGAAAATCAAGTTTGACCGCGCTGCTTCCTGCATTTCATTTACAATCTCATCATAGCGCGGGTTGGGCGTGATCAACTGCGTGCTCCAGTGCGAAAACGGATGGGTTCCTGCCGCCCCAATTTTTAAATTTAAACTGGCAGCGACATCGGCTACGTATTTGCGTAACCGGGAAATATCAAGCCTCGCTTCTTCCACATTCTTACAGATGCCCGTACCTACTTCTACAACGGCTTGATGCATCTCCGCTTTCACATGATCTTTCAAAACCTGCGATGCGATTTCAACGATCTTTTGGTCATGCGATTTTAATTCCCGGGAAAGGGGATCAATCACCATGTATTCTTCTTCAACTCCCAGTGTAAATGTTTCCATGAACTAATGAGGATACCTGAATTGGCTACGCTTACTTTTTTGCTTTTGATTTTATGGATTTCGATGCCCGCTCTTTCGCATCGGGCTTAGGCTTCTCACTAGCGTTTTCAAAATCCGCCACCGATTGCCGGACAAAAGTACCCCAGGTCAGATTATCTTGTTCTGGTTTCTGTGCACGGGCTCGTTCAACAGCCATCTTTGCGGCATGCTCAACCACCCACTCAAAATTTTCCTGCCCAACGGACTTCACGTCGGCATCCGGAGCAGGATTGCAAAAATCGATGGCGTACGGAACGCCATCCCGCACGGCCATCTCCACCGTATTAAAATCATAGCCAAGGGCGTTGCATAGATCCAAGACATAATCGTGCACTTTCTTTATCAACTTGTCGGAAGCAGGTGGTCCGTTCACCACATAGCGAAGGTGATGCGGGTTACGAGGCTCATATTGCATGACGCGAACATATTTTCGGCCAAGGCAATAACACCGAAAATAGTCTGTAAAAATGATTTCTTCCTGCAGCATCATCACCAGTTGTGATGTTTCGCGGTAAGCTTTAAAGAAATCTTCCATGTCGTTAAGCTTATACACACTTTTCCAACCCCCTCCCGCATGGGGTTTCATATAAGCAGGCCAGCCGATATGTTCAAAAATCTTTTCCCAGCTTAACGGAAATTTTAAATTACTAAATGAGCTGTCTTGCGTATCGGTTGGTTTGTCATGCGAGGGAAGGATTACTGTTTTTGGCACCGGGACGCCAAGTTTTACGGCCAGAGCATTGTTGAAAAATTTTTCATCGGCACTCCACCAAAACGGATTGTTGATTACCGCCGTGCCACTGATGGCGGCATTTTTAAGGTAGGCGCGGTAAAATGGCACATCCTGCGAAATGCGATCAATGATGACCGCGTAGCCATCGCCAACACCCTGCTGCACCATATCCACCGATACGGGTTCCGCCTGAATGTCGTTGAGGCCCATTTTATTGATCCGTTCTACAAAAGCTTCGGGGAAGGAGCGTTCCATCCCGAATAGGATTCCTATTTTTTTCATCGTTACTTTTTTAGTGGCCTACCGTTAAAATAATCACTTCCTGAAATTTCAGGGATTCCGTCAGGTTAAGTCCGTGCGCTGAATCCGCGAACCAAAATAGCTCTTTTTTCTCTGCTTTTAATTGTTTGAAATAGGTTTCGGTTAGTTTGCAATTGGTTTGAAAGTCTTTGGTGCCGACCAAAAAATAGACTGGACATTTGATTTCAGAGGCGGTCTCGGCGAAATTTATTTTGCTTGCTTCCGTGAACAGGGATAACCACGTCGTTGACCAATTCTCCACGTAAGTCTTGGTGAACGGTGCCTTCTGTTTATTGATCAATTCGTAAAGCCATTTTCTGTGAAAGAAAAGTTGTGTGCCATTTTCAAAGGGTATCTTTATCTGGGCTAATTGCTGCTGGGCATTTTTGTTTTTGGTTTGCTCGGCGATCTGTTTCATGGCATCAAGCGCTATTCTTTCACTTTCAACCTGATGGATCATGGGTGAGGCCGCAAAACAAGCTGCTAGTAGCTCAGGATGGTGAGAAGCCACCTGCAAAGCGAGAAACCCTCCCCAGGAGTGCCCCACCAAATAGATTTTATCCTGATGAAATCTATTTCTTAGAAAGTTGATGATATCCACCGCGTCACTCTCGTAAAGGGACACGGTCAGTGGTTGGGTTGATCGATTCAGTGATTTCGTTTTTCCTGTTTCACGCTGATCCCACTCAACCACGATAAAATGTTTTTTAAGTTCGTGGGTAAACCGATAGGAGTAATTCATGGCCGAACTCCCGGGTCCTCCATGGAGGAATAGCAATACTGGATTTTGATCATTGTCGCCCTCGATTTTAATCCATTGAAAAATCCTTCCAGCTTTTACGGATTGTGATTCCTGAATTGGATTTCCAAAAGCCGAAGAATAGAAAAAAATAAGAGAGAAGAAAACTTCGACCAATGGGGTTCTCATTATTTAATCAGCGAAAGATAATGCGGAAACATTTCTCTCCACGACGGCCAATCGTGTGGGTGCCCTTGCCGCACATCCAGCCAGTGGTGAATTCCTTTAGCTCTAAAAATTCCGGCCATCTTTTCGTTGGCATCCCAACACATATCTTGTGTACCTGTCCCCAGCACCACGAACATATCCTGAAAGAAGGGACTGGTGGCGTTCGGGATAAAGTCCATTGGATTGTTAAAGTAAACGTTGTCATCATAATATCCGTCCAACTGGGTTTTGATGTCAAAAGCAGCACCCATGTTAAAAACATATTTAACTACTTCGGGATGTTTGAAGGCAAAATTGGTGGCATGATAGCCCCCAAAACTGCACCCTGCCGTGGCCACCCGACCTACTCCCGTTTCTCGTTGGGCGAGCGGAACCAATTCGTTTACTAGCATTTGATCATACCAATTATGATTTCTTACTCGATCGGCCGGATGAATACTTTTATTGTACCAACTCATCGTGTCAATGCCGTCAGGGCAATAGATTTTCACCAGGCCCTCATCCAAAAACCAGGACGCACTTTCAATTAATTTAAAATCTTTATTTTCATAATAACGGCCCATCGATGTGGGGAAAAGAATGACAGGATATCCACGATGGCCAAACGCAAGGACTTCAATATCCTTGCTCAGACTTGGAGAATACCATTTGTGCAGGTGTTCGTGCAGCATGAAATTAATTTATTAATTGTCAACCAGGTACTTGGTCAATGGCTGAAGATGGTTATTTTTAATTCCTTTAAATTGGCAAAATAAAAACGGAAAGGCAACTGTGTCAACCAATATATCAAAGGCGAAAAGTAGGGTGATTTACAGCCAGGAGAGGATTTCTGCTTACTCCGAGTTGCTGGAGCGGGATGTGGCCGTCAACGTTTTATTGCCTCCGAATTTTTTATCTGGCCAAATTAAATACCCCCTACTGATACTCAACGATGGTCAGGACATGGATAAGCTCGGGGTGAAGGCCATGATAGAAAAGCTCGTTGACGACGAACAAATAGAAAATTTGATTGTGGCGGGAGTCTTGGCCGGTGATCGTTTACAGGAATATGGTGTGACCACACAGCAGGATTACCTGAAGCGAGGCAAACTAACAAGGGCGTATGCGAAGTACATCACCGCCGAATTGATCCCGTATTTGCTTTACAAATACCCGATTGATCCATCGGCGAAACAACACGGCATCGCTGGTTGTTCCATGGGCGGGCTCAGCGCGATGGATCTTGCCTGGAATTATCCCGACATTTTTCAAAAAGTGGGTGTGTTCAGTGGTTCCTTTTGGTGGAGGAAGCGAGACAGCAGCAGTCGTTTTTATTCTGATCAGCGGGATCGTCTTATGCATCGCCAAATCCGGAACGGGAAATTCAAGCCCGCCATGAAATTTTGGTTTCAAACCGGAAAACTGGATGAGCAAAATGATCGCAACAAAAATGGAATTATTGATTCTATCGATGATACGCTGGACCTCATTGCCGAACTGACAAAAAAGGGATACCGACCTTTTCATGATATTCAATATTTTGAAATGCAAAGGGGAAGACATAATCTTGAAACATGGGCCGAGGCCATGCCGGAGTTTTTGAAATGGGCCTTTGGAAAATGAAGAAAGGATAATAGTGAACTATGGAACCCTCTACGATTGATACCATTATTTTTGATTTAGGTGGCGTTCTCATCGACTGGAACCCCCGGCATCTTTATCGAAAAATTTTTAAGACGGAAGAAGAAATGGAGTGGTTTCTCCAGCACGTGTGCACCGGCGATTGGAACGAGCAACAAGATGCAGGACGGTCCTTCGAAGAGGCTACCCAGGAGTTGCTAGCAAAATTCCCAGATCATCAAGTTCCCATTCGGGCATGGTACGATCGATGGCAAGAAACCATCAGCGGATCAATTCCTGGCACCGTTGATATATTACATCAGATCAGGGAATCAAAAAGGTACCGACTCTATGCCCTTACAAATTGGTCGGAGCAAACCTTTCCCTGGGCACTAAATAGTTTTGATTTCCTTCACTGGTTTGAAGGTATTGTCGTATCGGGCCATGAAAAAACGAGGAAACCATTTCCCGAGTTTTACCAAATATTATTAGATCGTTATCAAATTGACCCCAAGAGGGCCATATTCATTGATGATGTGTATCGAAATATTCTTGGCGGTCAAGCCCTCGGTATTCAGGGACTTCACTTTCAATCGCCAGCGCAGTTGAAAAAGGACCTTCAAAAACTTGGCTTGCTTGGTGTTAGTTAAGTCTGTTGGCTGTAATATTTAGGTTAAAGAGCCAGGGGTAAATCGTTGAACTTTATCAGTTGCTTTTTGTTTTTATTGTACTAATTCAATTTCTATGCAAATTCGAAACCTCGGGTCTCAGGGATTAAAAACTTCGCAGTTAGGTCTTGGCTGCATGGGCATGTCCGATTTCTATGGAACATTTGATGATGCCCAATCCACAAAAGTAATTCACCGGGCAATCGATTTGGGTGTGACATTTCTCGATACCTCGGATATGTACGGCCCTTTTACCAATGAAGTACTGCTCGGTAAGGCATTGAAGGGCAAACGGAATCAAGTTACGCTCGCCACCAAGTTTGGTATTTTGCGAGATCCTTCAAACCCTTTGGTGAGAGGCATGAACGGGAAACCTGAGTATGTTTTTAAAGCCTGTGATGCCAGCCTGCAGCGATTAAATGTTGAGGTCATTGATTTATATTATTTGCATCGGGTTGACCCTGCCACCCCCATAGAAGAAACAGTTGAAGCGATGGCCGCCCTGGTGAAACAAGGAAAAATAAAAGCCCTGGGTCTTTCCGAAGTTTCTCCGGACACCTTGCGAAAGGCACATAAGGTGTATCCCATCACGGCTCTTCAAACCGAATACTCGTTGTGGAGCCGTGAGCCTGAAGAAGAATTGCTGGCGACTTGCAACCAACTGGGAATAGCGTTTGTTGCCTATTCACCGCTTGGTCGCGGCTTTTTAACTGGACAGATTAAAAAGTATGACGACTTTGAGGCCAATGATTTCAGGCGAATGTCGCCACGATTCCAAGGAGAAAATTTTCAAAAAAATTTAGAACTTGTAAAAAAATTGGAAGTCTTGGCAACGAAGAAGGAATGCACGCCTTCGCAATTGGCGCTGGCTTGGGTCATGGCACAAGGCGAATATATTTTCCCGATTCCGGGAACAAAGAGGATAGAATATCTTGAAGAGAATATAGGTTCGGTAAATGTAAAATTGACAAAAGAGGAATTAACTGAAATTGCTACCATTGCACCTAAAGGAGTCGCATCGGGTCTGCGGTATCCGGAAGGCAGCATGAAGTTTGTCAATGCTTAGGTTGTATTTTTAATTTCAACAGCTAACTCCAAAGTCTAAGGTTATTATCGTTTTATCCAGTTATGCATTTACGATTTTTTAAATACACCTCTGTTTACATTATCGTTGCCCTTATTTTTGTTTCTATAAAGTCTGGCGGCTTATCCGTTTTCTTAGCCCCTTTTTACACCTTTGGGCTGGTCCCATTATTGGAGCTGGTAGTGAGGGGAAACGAAAAAAACCTGAGTCAAAGCCAAGAGGAACTGGCAAAAAAGGATTGGAAATACGATTGGATTGTGTGGAGTGTATTACCCCTGCAGTTGGCCATGATGATTTATTTTCTTAGTCGCATCAACAATTCCTCTTTGAAAATTTGGGAATTGGGAGGAATGATCCTGACTTTTGGGATTTCTTGCGGCGTGCTGGGGATTAATGTCGCCCACGAGCTTGGCCATCGTGCCAGGTGGTATGAAAGACTTATGAGCAAAATACTGCTGGCAACTTCGCTGTACATGCATTTTTATATTGAGCATAACCAGGGGCATCACAAAAGAGTATCTACCGAAGAAGATCCTGCTTCCGCTCGCTATGGTGAAAATGTGTATGCGTTCTATTTTCGATCGGTAATAGACAGTTATCTTTCGGCCTGGAAAATCGAAGGAGAGCGACTGCGAAAAGCCAACTGTACGTGGATCAGCATACACAACCAGATGCTGGTCTTCCAGATTATTCAGACCTTGATGTTGGCCGCAATCGCCTACGTTTGGAGCTGGAAAGTGATGTTATGCTTTATGCTTGCCGCAACAATTGGTTTTTTATTGCTCGAAACGGTGAACTACATAGAACATTATGGACTGCAAAGAAAAAAGACTTCCGGCCATACTTACGAGCGGGTTAGGCCATCGCATTCATGGAACTCGGATCATCCGGTGGGTAGAATGATGCTCTTTGAACTGACCCGTCATTCCGATCACCATTACATGAGTTCCAGAAAATACCAAGTACTTCGTCATCTGGATGAAAGCCCACAGATGCCTACCGGCTATCCTGGCATGATGGTTCTTTCCCTGCTCCCGCCGCTCTGGTTCAAAGTCATGCACAGAACGATAGAGAAGCATCAGAGCACCGAAAGCTGAACGGAATTTATTCTATTTCTTGGGGGGATCAATCATGATATGCGCACGATGCGTTCCGGGGTCCATAATCCACGGCATGCCCGGAGCAATTGGCTTCGTTGGTAAGCCTGTACTTTCCCCGGTTGCATAAGGAATATAAATCACCGAGCGTTGGTAGCCATCATGGACTTCTCCAGTGATGGGATTATATTTTTCCTGGTCCGCCGTATAAATCAATAGCGTGGCTGGGTTTTTTGGCATGGGGAGTTTGCCGCTCTTGGCTTCTTTTTCGCGGATGTCAAAAACTTCCTGGTGCTTTTTTCCTTCTTTTTTCAATTCGCGTCCGCGCGCCATGAAGGGCTCAAGGCTTTTGTGGTAACACGACACGTTGAGTCCAGGCTGGTTTGGGTCATCGGCAAGGCACACCATTTCGTTTGTTCCTTGGCGCAGGACAATAAATTCTCCTGTAGGGGAGTAGCCGTAAATCATTGCTTTGTCTTTCGATTCATCGGGACAGGCAAGCAGCGCAGTTTTGATTTGCACTTGGGGTGATGGAATCGTTTGGCCAAACGCACTTACCGTTAGGCCAAGTAAAAAAAGAAGAAGGGTTGTTTTCATGCAACGATTAGTTGATTCTCATTTAAAAAACTAAAATTCTAATACGCTTCTCTCAATAATATCGCAGCAATCATGAATTTGCTCTTCAGTAATGACCAAGGGTGGAGCAAGACGAATAATATTGCCATGCGTGGGTTTGGCCAGCAGTCCATTTTCAGCAAATTTTAAGCACAGATTCCAGGCCGTGTTACTGTCTTCCGTATCGTTAATCACAATGGCATTGAGAAGACCTTTTCCGCGAACCAGCGTAATCAGTTTTGTTTTTTGTTTGAGCGCATTCATCCGTTCACGGAAAATGACACCGAGCCGGTCTGAATTTTCAGCCAGCTTTTCATCTTTCACTACCTGCAAGGCCTCCATGACCACAGCGGCCGCCAGCGGATTGCCACCAAAGGTTGAGCCGTGTTCACCCGGCTTGATGACCAGCATCACTTCGTCATCGGCAAGAACCAAGGAGATAGGCAACACCCCGCCGGATAAGGCTTTGCCTAAAATCAACAAATCAGGACGCACATTTTCGTGATCACTGGCCAGCATTTTGCCCGTGCGTGCAATACCGGTCTGGATTTCGTCCATCATCAACAGCACCTGATGTTTCTTGCACAATTTTTCCGCCGCCTTCAAGTAACCGTCATGGGGAACAAAAACACCCGCTTCGCCTTGGATCGGTTCGATCCAAAGGCCGCAAACATTTTTATTGCTTAGTGCTTTTTCCAAGGCGGCCACGTTATCATAATCCACAATTTCAAATCCAGGCATGAATGGCCCGAAATCTTTAGTCGCGGTCGGATCCGTTGAGGCCGAAATGATGGTGGTGGTGCGGCCGTGGAAATTTTGTTTCACCGCTACGATCACCGCCTTGTTACCTTCAATTCCTTTTTTGGTGTAGCCCCACTTGCGGGCGAGTTTAATGGCCGTTTCATTCGCTTCGGCACCGCTATTCATGAACAGGGCTTTATCATAGCCGAATATCTCGCAAACAAATTTTTCAGCCAGACCGAGTTTGTCGTTATAAAATGCACGTGAGGTGAGGGTCAGTTCTTTGGCTTGGTTAATCAGCGCATTAATAATTCGTGGATGACAATGGCCCTGGTTAACCGCACTGTAAGCAGAAAGAAAATCATAATAACGTTTGCCATCCACATCCCATAAAAAAACACCCTCTCCTTTGGTGAGGACCACGGGCAAGGGATGATAATTGTGAGCACCATACTTATCTTCCAAGGCAATGGCCTTGAGGCCTGAAGTAACTGTAGCAACCATAAAAAAAGTAATTTAATTCGGGTATTCTCGTCCCGATCATGGAGACAAAATTACCTAAAACGGGCTGGAAAGCCTAACGAAAACGGTTTCGGAAAATCAATTGCTTTTCTTTTCCAGTTCGCTGATCATGGGGATGCTCTCCAGAATATTGGTGCGTACCTGGCTTTGCAAGTACCATTCAATCTGGTAAAACTGGGCGGCCGCGGTAATGCTCACTTCCCTTTTGATTTTATTGTAGTAGCGGGCGATCAGTTTGTCCTGAGAGGTAGACAGCAAGATGATGTCTTCAATAATTTCGTCCGTTTCAGCAGCCGTGAGCTTCGTGTAATTTTTCACATAATTATTGAGTACGACAAACCTCTTTTGGCCCAATTGTTTTCGGTTGCTTTCGTATTCATCATAGAGTTTCCAGAACGCATCATTTTTAGATCTATCTATTTTAACAAATTCAGAAACGATTTCTTTCTTGGCCATACCAAACATGGTTTGAAACATTTGCATTTCGTCATTCTGAGTCTGTGCGTAACTGGAAGATGCCATGCCAAAAGCCAATCCAAAGACAAGTAGTTTTTTCATAGGGTAATCGGTGTTTTCACTCCAAGATAGCACTTTCCGCAACCCCGCTGCAATTATTTAACTTACTATTTACCGATGCTCCTAGCGCATGCACGTTGGATGAGGAGTGAAATGCCCTAACTTTGTAGAACAAAGAATATGAATACCAATTTTGATCGAATCAAGAAACTTTTTGAAAGCCTCAAGGAACTTAATTTTTTTAGCAGGCTTTTCAGCTGGGGTAAAGTTAAAAACCTATTAGTTGATGCATCCGCCGATTTGCAGAAAATGATTTCAAGGGTTGAGGAGTCAGTCCAAAATGACAACGCCCTGTCCATAGAACGAACGACCAATAAAAATTTAACGGAAACCGTGGCGAGACTCAATACGGAAGTGCAGGTTCTAAAGGAATCGAATAAGCAAATCGAATTGCTTCAAAAGGATTTGACCACCGCCATGGAGCAAAATAAACTTTACTTTAAGCGCGGTACAGAACTTTCTAACGACGTAGCGGTACTGCGGGAAAGATTGGAGTCGACCGAACGAGAACTTCAAAAAAACATTCAACAAAACACCCAATTAATTAAGGACGAAGAGTTCAGAAAACAGGAGCACGCCAAGGCCGTTGCTTCACTTGAAAGCATTCAAGCAAGAATTCAAAATGAACGGAACCGGGAGCTGCAAGAACGAAAGGAGGCGGAAATAAGCCGGATACATAAACTTCGCGAAACCTGGACGGCTCACCAAGAGAATGTGAAGCATACCATCAAAACCATTTGTTCGAAACATACCGTAGAATACGTGGAGAAAGTTCCCTTCAAAGGGGAGCCGGACAATACGCTAAAAATCAGCAACGAGTTCGTTGTTTTCGATGCAAAGAGTCCGGCGGGAGAAGATTTATCCAACTTTAGGAATTACTTAAAGAATCAGGCTGAGGCGGCCAAAAAATATGCGAAAGAACAGGATGTCAAGAAAGACATTTTCCTGGTGGTACCCACCAACACATTAGAGAGCCTCGACCAGTATGTTTTCCGTTTGGCGGATTATAGTGCATTTGTTATTTCTATCGATTCCCTTGAGCCGGTGATTTTGAGCTTGTTGAAAATCGAAGATTATGAATTTGCCGAACAACTTAGTCCGGAAGAAAGGGAGAATATTTGCCGGGTGTTGGGCAAGTTTGTTCACCTTTCAAAGAGGCGAATTCAGATAGACGGATTCTTTACTCGCCAGTTCTTTGAATTGGTTTATCGCAGTGCCGCCGATTTACCGAAAGATATTTTGGAAAAAGTTTCTGAATTTGAAATGGCCGAGAAGATTAACCCCCCCATTGAACGAAGGGCCAAACAAATCAGTGTAAAAGAGTTGGAACAAGAAACTTCGTCCCTTAGGAATGAAGCTAATTCCAAGGGCATTATCACCGAAGATGCCATCTTGTCGAATCGTTTAAATAAACTTCCGTTGTATTCGTCTGAAAATTACCCTGAAAAAAGAGACGAACAGAAAGATTTGTTCAGTTGAATCAGATCGCTGGGACATCAAAAAAATTCGGAGTCTTATACAGGCAATACAATGGCTATGCAGCAATTCTTCCGTTGTTGGCAGGGACTATTTTGGAACTTCTCCTCCCCAGGAATGCAACCCGGTGGAGGCATTGGGACCAGCGTAATTGAATTGTTTCTAGTAATTTTGTCGCCGGAAAAGAAATGAAGGTACTAAATCGCTAACGCCATGAAGAACATTCTCTGCATTATGATTGCCTTATTTATTACTTCTTGCGCTTCCATGTCTCCTGTTGGAAGTTGGGACTACAAAATATCGGGCACACCGCAAGGAGATTATTCTGGCATCATGACCGTGAAAAGAAAAGAGAAGAAAACGCTAGAGGCGGTGATGGAATCGGCCGCCGGCAAACTTTCCTTTACTAAATTTACCTATAACCACAAAGCAAAGAAATCATCTGGTGATTTTACCTATCAGGGAATGAGTGTGGCTTTTGACGCAACGTTGTCTGCCAAGGAGATGAATGGAACTATCTCGGTGCAAGGAATGGACTTTCCGTTTAAGGCGGTGCGCCAGAAATAATTGTTTTGAATAACGAGAATATGAAAGTGACAGCGGATAACAAATTAAAAAAGCTAATTGTGGTGGGGGATCGCGTATTGATTCGCCCGGCCAAAGAATCCGACAAAACCGAAAGTGGTCTTTATCTTCCTCCCGGGGTTCAGGAAAAGGAGAAAATTCAGCGAGGCTTCGTAAT
>Ga0075019_10000693_pt1 | contig 19213 bp, 19 predicted proteins | sample ColStrG_CSR_2013_FD_71473 | JGI IMG/M metagenome (GOLD analysis project Ga0075019, IMG submission 71473) | Freshwater sediment microbial communities in response to fracking from Pennsylvania, USA - Cold Stream Run_MetaG_CSR_2013 | ecosystem: Environmental > Aquatic > Freshwater > Creek >...
AGTTTGCCATTTTTGTTTCATTGTCCAATCCATAAGTGCACAAAGGAAAATGACGGAGGCGAAGAAAAAATCGACAAGGTGTCGGGTGTTCAGTTCGTCGCTGATCACCCAAGTTGTGTACATTCGAAAGTAAAAGGGCAGCGCCGAGATTGCGATGGCGAAAAGAATCCAGCCGATTTTTTTTCTATGGCTGAGCGCAGCTCCCAGGCCTGCTCCGATTCCGACAAACACGGGACTCACCGGCAGTGTTCCATTGGGGCCGAAAAGGTTGTACTGAGCGGACGACACGAGGAAGTCTCCAAGGTCGTAGCCTTCGAGATAGACCTGCAAAGGTGGCAGGATCTGTTCTGTGATCATGAAGTTATTCATTTCCACAAAGCCAGCGGGGAGGACTGCGCCCATTAGAATCCAGCTGAAATTCTGACCTTTGTGCGGAAAATTCCAAATGAAGAATGTGTAAAGAATTGAGATCCAAAACAAATGAATCCGAATCGCCAAGCCAAATCCTGCAATGGCGCCAAGTGCAATCAATTGAGTTGGCCGAATTTCCTTCTCAGAACGTAGGTTCCAGTAAACAGACAAGGCCAGGATGGCATAGGAATTTGCAAAAATGTCGACGTTTGTGGAGCAGAAAGCGAAGTAGTAAAGGAAAGGCGTCGACGTGGCGACCAGGGCCACGGCAAGGGCGCGATTGTAAAAGCCAAATGCATCCAGCAATTTGGCCAAGACAAGGAGGCCCAGAGCGGTGAAGAAAATCGTCGACAAAATATGGACGGGCATAAATCGAGAGTTGAAGATTTCTGAACTTTCGCCTGCCAGTTTGTCGAGCCCTATTTGATAAAGATAGAACGGAGCCAAATATCCCGAAACGGCAGGATGCTCGAAGGAGGGAGAATAACCTGTTTTCGAGACCAGCCAATTGCGACTTTGTTCCGAGGCAGGGTCCTGCTTGATGATATTGAAATCGCCGTCATGCAATGCGCTCAGGGTGAATTTCCCATAGGCGCCATCTTCAAAAAAATAGTTGACCTGAAAGGCCGTCAGTAAAATAAAAATTGCAAAAATTGCCAATGCCAAAAGGAGATAACGAGAGGCAGAATTGGATCTCTTCAAACGGTAGTCCTCATTCGTCGAATGCTCTGTTTAATCCCACATTTCGCAATGGTGAAATTCAACCACTTTGAGGGCGGGACTCGAAGTCTTCGTCAATGCATTGTGCTACGGCAGTGGACCTGATTGGTACGAAAAAAAGCCGGATTTCGCTTGTTGCTTTGATACAAAACCTGTTTTTTTGGTTTCTCAGTCTTGCCCGAGCAGGTACAATTGAAAGATGAAGATTGTCCTGATTCGGCCCAATACGATTGTCCCGAAAGAATTTCTGGCCTATGGAGGCATGCCGACACCCGCAGCGGGGCTGGCTTACATCAGCTCCAGTCTCACGGCCGCAGGGCATGCAACAGTTGTGATTGATGCCACCGGCGAGGCACTGGGAAGCTATCAGAAAATCGGCGAATTCAATATGGTGGTGATTGGCCTAACGGTGGAAGAAATCATCTCCCGAATTCCAGCTGATGTCGAACTGATCGGCCTGAGCTGTATGTTTTCCTCAGAATGGTTCTATGATGCGCAGTTGATTCAAAGAATCAAAACACGATTTCGCAATATTCCCATTGTCATCGGCGGCGAGCACGTCACTGCGGATTGGAAAAATATTTTTGAGGTCTGTCCCTCGGTGGATTTTTGCGTTCGCGGTGAAGGTGAAGAAACAATCGTCGAATTGGCTGAAGCTCTTCAACAAAATCAAACGGTCGAAGGTATCGCTGGAATTGCATTTCGCAACTCCGAGGGTGTTGTTGTTGCGACACCCTCACGTAAAAGGTTGAAAAAGCTGGATGAACTGCCTTGGCCAGCTTGGGATCAGATGCCCTTGCAAGGTTACCTGGATGCTGGTTACAGCTTCATGATGCAAAATCGCCGGACAATGCCGATCGTCACGACTCGGGGTTGTCCCTTCTCGTGCTCATTTTGCTCGGCTCCGCAAATGTGGGGCAGTGAATTGAGCTATCGCAGCCCCCAGGACGTCGTGGCGGAAATTAAGCACTATTACGAAAAATACAAAATTGAACATGTGGATTTTCTCGATATCGTTGGAGTCATCAACCCCGCTTGGACGAAAGAGCTGTTGGAAGCCCTCATCGCTGCAGATTTGCCTGTCACCTGGATTTTTCCTGCGGGCACACGATCTGAGATCTTAGATGAAGCGACTTTAAAGCTGTGCAAAGAATCGAAGGTTGCGCGTCTCATTTACGCACCTGAATCGGGGTCCAAGAAGACGATCAAAAGAATCAAGAAGAGATTTGAGCCGGATAAAATGCTTCGTTCGATGAAGATGGCGAATAAATTGGGAATCAAATTACGGGCACCCTTGATTTTTGGATTTCCAGAGCAAACGCTGTATGAAGTTTGGGAGAGTGTTCTCTTTGGTTTTAAAATGATTTGGGTCGGTGTCGACGATGTTGTCGTTTACATTTTTGGTGCCTATCCTGGCAGCCAGTTCTACAAAGAACTCGTGGCCTCAAAGCAAATCGATGAACAAAAGATGCTCGCGGATGGCACCTACAACGAGTATTTGAAACGCGCGGTGGTGGCCGGTATTTGGAATCAAGAGTCTTGGTCGGAGTTCATTCCGGCTTGGAGCTTGGGGTGGTTGAGAATCGGCACGATGCTGATCAACCAGATGCTGCGAATCTTGCTTCGACCTTGGCGTTTGCCAATGTCGATTTATCGCGGCCTCATTCTGAAAAAGCCAATTTCGATTATGGATCAGCAGGCCTACATCCGCACCCAGGCGTTGCCTTATCCCTATGACTACGCTTCCCTCAGCGAGAGTGACTACATATCTTTGCGCGCGCGGCAGGAGTTTGCTCCCCGTCGCATGGTGCTCAATTCCAAAGGGTTTGAGGGCCTGACAAAAATACGATCAAAGGCCTAAAAGACTGGGTCGTGAGATATGGTGACCGCGGTCCGATAGTCCGGGAACTGCTTTGTTGGGTCGAAGAATACCCGATCCAGTGGCGGAAACCTGGGTTTGATCTGGCGGAGCTGGCAAAACTGCGTTGGACTGAGGGTTATTCTACAGAAACACTCATGGCCCGCTATGGGAAGACTGAGGTTGCAATCAGGAATTACTATCGAAGGGCGCGAAAATCTGGATTTGGGTTCTCTGGGATCAATGGTTCGGAAAGAAAAGCCATACTCAAATCAATTCAAGGCCGCACCCCAGAGTTATTCCTCAGAAATAAAGGTGCGTAAACGATGCACTGGAAATCGGTCTAAATTGGATTCCTTGTTATCATCAATATCAAGAAACGTAATTTCGAAATCATTGTTTTGAAGCACAGAGATTTTATAGAAAACTCGGTAGCGGCCATTGCCTATTGGCGAGGACCGTTCGCCGATAAGGTCCTTTGGCTGTGGGGTTCTGTACATTTGTTCAAGGGTATTTACGAAATCTTCGATGGCAGCTGCAAAGTTTTCAACTCCACGGATGGCAGACTCCAAACTCTTTTGGGTGTCCATGATGGAATTAAAAATAAAGTCTTCAATTCGAAGACGATTTTCTTCAAATGGTGAAGCGTACCGAAACTGTATGGCCATTACTTTTTGAACCGTGAGGTTCGATTTTCATTTTTAACGAAGGGCTTGGTTTTACCGTCAACAATTTCACTCATTCCGAGGAGTCGTCTTTGTAGGGATTGAATTTCATTTCTAAAGTCTTCATAAATTTGCTCTGACATAAGAATGAAACTTTGACCATCCCTGCGATTAATTCGAACCGGCTCGGTAACGGCAGCGTCCATGAAGTCTTTGAGTTCGGAGCGAAATTTCTTTGCATTAGCACTTTGCATAGATGCCTCCCAATCCTCAAAGAGTACCCTTAAAGGTACTCTTTGTCTACGTAAAACATGTGGATCTAAAATAATTCAGGTGGGTCTGCCACTTGCAATGTAAATGCACATGAATCTCAGTGGCTCTCGCTTTAAGTTAGGGCCTCAAATGGCGTACAATGGATTGACAGGCGTTTGTCAATTTTTGCTGCTATTTTTGGTCTTTGCGGCTTTGTTTCCCTCTTTGTCTGAGGCTGCTCCCTCTTGCGCTTCCATTTTTGAAGATTCAATCATTGCCAAGCGCCTGGCGGATTTAGAAAGGCGAGGGCTCCCAAATTATGACTATGCGGCGGATCCCGGCATTAGGTATGAGTTCCCAAATACGGTATATCCGAGGTCAGCTTGGAATATTGACCAAATTCAAACCAATGATGGCCATAGGTTTTTCTCATTTGATGTCGGTATGAAGAGGATTGCAGATGACCAGGCTTCCTACTTGGCGGTCTACAAGTCACACCTTTTGAATCAGGGTACGTATTCCAGACCGATTCATTTCGACGATACAGGTGAGGCAAAGGTCGCGAAAGCAGAGCTGCAGAAATGGAGATGGGGGTTTCATGATGCAGTAATGAGGACCTATGAAAATACTCCGCATAAGAAAAAGTACATAGATCCGCTCGAACGAAATGCTTTGGCGGCCTATAATTCTCGAAACGAAAACAGCGACGTATTTGGCATCGTGTACGCCCCTGGGCAGTCGTTTGAATCATTATCACGAAATCAAATCAATCAACTGACCGCAGTCACTGCCCAACTAACCTATCCCTCGCAGGACATCACGTTCCTCAGCCAAGTGAACACAGGTCCATTCTTAAGGCAAATTCGTGGGGAGGCTGAGCCGCAAAAATACTTGCCTTTTATGAATGGTATGCGAACACCATTGATCCAAATGGAGATGAATCCTCCAGTCAAATTGTCTGAACCGGCGGCGGGACCCTTCGAAGTACCTCAAACTCCACAAAGGGATTTGACCGAATTTTTTAAAAAATTAAACGAGGAATTTTCTGGACTAAATATTGCCGAAATCAATCGCTTGGCAAAGCCACAAAAGGATATCCCCGATTCAATTTTAAGCGCCATTTTGCTTAAAGTATTTGAGCGTGCAGAGGAAATGAAGATTGATATCCTTTTCGCAACTGCCGATAGGGCAACTCGGGTGCTCTTCAAAAGAGATTATGGATTTACCGACTATTTGAATTTCACGAGGCCGATTTACAATATTAGCTCACACGAAATTGTTGGCGAGACGGACGAGGTCGAATATGTTCTGCTTATTCGAGTCGGTTCGCCTGAGTATCTTGCCATGAAAGAACGGCTTAGAAGGTCTGTGCAAAACTTAACTATTTCGCCCCAACAAGCAGCCCCTTAACAACGAGCCACAGCCGCTCTGCTGTAACTTCGACATTTTCTTCTGCCTTCGAGTACAAGACTTTATAGATTTCACCCACCAACAGGCTGTGAATAATTCGCGCAAGGTAATCGGCATCTTGTACCTTCCAGAAAGTCTCTCTTTCGCCTTGAATGATGATCGAGCGGATTCGGGCTATAGCCTTAGCAACAATATCATCATATAGACGGCGGAGCTCTTTGTCTGAATTCGCAAAATAGTATAATGCCACATCGGAGTTCGCATGAAATCGGTCGGTATGAAACCATTCTAGATTTGCAAGAATGTTAAGCCGGAGCTTTTCATCAGCGGGTAAGTCGACCTCGACTTTTCCATCGATATATTCCCCTGAGACTCGCCAAGCCTCGAGAACACAGCCCTTCAAAAGATCCATTTTATTATTAAAGTGATTGTAAATGGCGGGCTGGGAGATGCCACACTTTTTTGCGACATCGGCAAAGGTGGTGGACTCAAATCCCTTGCTGGCAAATAGCTTGGAGGCCTGTTTGATTATATCTGTCTTGGTGCCTATTTTTTTTTCAGCCATGTCATAGTTATAAAATATAATACATAAATTATAAAATATAATTTTTCTCCTTTCAAAAAAGACAGATCCGAGATATATTGCAATGCAGCAACTAACCAACCCCGATGGGTTTTAAAAGGAGAGAGTATGAATATGGCAATTAAATCAATGGTTTCTGGACTTGTTCTGATTATTGGAACTGCGAGTGCGAGAGCAGCCGAAATCTCAACCCAAGAATGTTTGGCTAACCTGAATGCAGATTTGAAGCAAGCTGTAGCAGCCAGTGAACAAAATGCAAAAATCTCAGACTTTAAACGATCTGACGTATGGGGAGACGGATCCTCGCAATATTCGACTTATGTATTCACAAGAACGACGTCTCAGGGTGCAATTCAAGCCGTTGGCCAAGTAGAACTTACCCAGGAATGTAAAATAGCCGGCAGCGAAAAGTTTTTGGGATTGAATTTTGTCATAGTTGGCGCACCCCTCATGTAGTGCACCTTACAAAAAAACAAATGTTAGAAAAATTTGTGAAGAAAGTGGAAGTTGGTGTGAAAAGCTTCAAAATTCATTTTATCGTTGATGAGGAATATCATGAGCAGGAGCTGGCTCTGAAAGTGGTCGGCTCCAACCCCAAAGGGAGCGGTGTTTCGGAGCTTCGCGTTTTTTTAAAAGATCACAGTTCGAATACTTTGGCAATTGGTGACCCCGGCACGATTCGAACGTGCGACCACCGACTTAGAAGGTCGATGCTCTATCCAACTGAGCTACGGGGCCCCTGTCGTAACTTGTTTCAAGGGTGTCACACCGATCAATCTCAAAGATCAATAGCGACGTCAATGCCCGCCGCGCACCCGAAAGTCTTCGCCATGCTTTTCGACCTGGGCAAACGCTCGCAAGGGATCGTGCTCAAAAAACAAAAACCACGAATCTTCAGCAGCTTGGTTCAGGAGTTCTCGCTTTTCTTCAATCAGCATCAAGGGGTGCAGATCGTAGCCCATGATCCATGGCAGTCGCACATGGGAGGCCATCGGAATCAGATCGCCACAGTAAACCAAGGTTGAAGTTCCATCGGTCACCTTCACCAACTGTTGGCCCTGGGTGTGCCCATTGGATATGAAGACCGACAGGCCCGGCAGGAGATCCTTTTTCGGGCCCGGTAAAATGCGCAGGCACTGGGCGGCAAGCAAAGGCTCAAAATTGGCCGGCAGATAGCTGGCTTTTTCGCGCACATTGGGCTTCTGGGCGGCTTCCAGATTAGCCGCCTGAACGTAATATTTGGCATTTGGAAAAGTCGGAATCAGTTGACCATCCTTGGCGCGAACGGCTCCGCCGGCGTGATCAAAATGCAGATGCGTGAGAATGACATCCGTTACATCGGAAAGCTTGACGCCCACTTTGTTCAGGCTGGTCTCGAGGGTCGCGCCATCGGCCTGCACGCCATAAATCTGCGCGAATTTGGAGCCTAGTTTTTCACCGTACTTGGCAACAAAGTCCTGTCCATTGCCGGTGTCGATCAGAATGCGCCGATCCTTGGATTTCAGCAGCAAAGCACGAGCCTCCATCGGAATCCGATTTTGGGCATCGACGGTGGTTGTTTTTTCCCAAAGAGTCTTGGGCACTGTTCCGAACATTGAGCCACCATCGAGGCCAAAAATTCCAGTTGGAATTGGAATCGCCTCGTAGTCGCCGATTTGCAAACTCAGGGAAGGTTGGGTTGTCATCGAAGGCCTCCAGATCTTATCAACCAGTGGAGAAGACTATGACATGGCGTCGCTGTCAAAGAAAGCATGGGGATTGAGTGTCAGCACCCAGTTTTTGTAATCATTGAAGATTTCGTCGATAGGGCCGGGCTCCTTGACGGGTCCGACATGGATTTTCAGGCGCCCGGGCTTGGCAAAAGCGGCACCTTTGGGCCACAGCTCCGAGTTTCCGTCTGTGTAAAGAAACAAAATGGGCGTCTGAGTGCGCTCGGAAAATATACTGACCCCACGCTTGAAATCATGAATTTTGCCGTCAAGGCTGCGAGTTCCCTCGGGGAAAAGAATCAGCCACATCCGGGGAAGGCTCGTGAGAAGTGTGTTGATCAATTTGATCGCCTCGCCTTTTTTGTCTTTGCGGTCGATCGGAATCGCACCCAAGCAGTGCTGCGAAAAAAAGGTAAACAGAGGATTGCTAAAGAAATAATCTTTCGCAGCTGCAATGTACAGGTCTCGCCAGTAGCGCGACGGGATGGACGCCGCAATCGAGATGGCGTCCAGATGACTGGCATGGTTTGAGATAATCAACAAGCGGGGGTATTTGCGGAATACAGCATGATAATCGCCTACGACTTGCAGCCGTATATAAAACTGGAAAAAAAAGACCTTGAGAAAAAAGGCCCAGAGCTGCCGGATAAAAAGACTGAACAGATCTAAATTTCGCGTGAAGAGTGGCAAGTGCTTCAGATAGCTTGGCAGTCGAGTCCACTGTTCGTTTTCGTACTCCCAGTCTTTCATCCGCCGTGGGCCTGCAGTGCACGCATGACATAGTAATAAATCGGCGCGACAAAGATCAAGCGGTCCATCCTTTGCAGGAAATCACCGCGACCGATTACAAAAGCACCCAAAGTACGAATTCCCGCGTCTTTGCGGATCACATCCATCACAAGATCACCGAACAATCCGCCAACAGAGGCGACAATACCACTCGTGAGCCAGTAAATATCGGAACGATCCGGCAGCAGTTGTCGCATCGCTGCCGCCACTGCGATGGTGCTCGCTGCACTGAGGAGAAATCCCGTCAAGGTTCGTCGGTGATCAATGGCTTTGAAGATTTTGATTCCACCAACCGAGCGCGAGATCGCCAAAGTCGTGTTGTCGCAGAACTCGGTCAGAATCACCAGGTACATCAACTGGTAGATTCCATTGTTCAATTTGAACAGCAGGGCCAAATGCATAAAAGACCAGCCCAGGAAGACGAAGCTGAGGTTGGTCAACGAAATGTACTGAATCATGCGCCGGTAATTGTTGCGCATCAGTGGCACAACGCAAGACAGTCCCAAAACGACCATCGGAGAGAGGTTGTACCAATCCAATCGATCGAAATACACACTCAGCGCCAACATCACGATACCGAGGTAGCAAATCAAAACAAAATAGCTGCGGTGAAACATTCCCATCAGTTGGAAAAAAACTTTGGCGCCGGTGATCGCAATCAACGTGATCAAAACAAGTGGCCAAGGTTCTGGAGCTCCAAAGACCAGAAAAAGCAACGGAGCGACGAAAAGCCAGCTCTTGATGCTGGCCCAGGACGTTACGAAATAAAAATTCTGTTTGCGAAGAAAATAAAGACCGAATCCAGAAACAAAGAGAAAACCCAACACGATCAAGGCGGACTGGCGGTAAATCTCCGAGTCCCAAGCCGCATTCATTTGGTGTCCTGAAGCTGGTGGGTTTTGATTTTCTGATAAAGATTTGATCGTGAAATCTGCAGAAGGCTGGCCGTCTTTTCGACATCACTCTGGCACTGCTTCAGAGCCTGAATTAAAATTTGCGCTTCAAACTGATTGAGCAGCTTTTCCAATCCCAAGTGCAAATCAGTTGGGCTGTGGCTCTCCGTTGCGACAGTCGCGGTGGCAGCCGCCGCGGGCTGGGTCAGTGACTGCACATCTTCCTGTCGTAAAATTGGCAGCGGCGCGACCAGGGCGAGCTGCTCGCAGACGCGCTTGAGTTCACGGACGTTGCCCGGCCACTTGTAATTTTGCAGCGCTTGAATGGCCCCGGGACTCAGAGTTTTCAGATTGCGTGGACCTTGGGCTTCTAGAAAAAAGCGTGTCAGTTCCGGAATGTCTTCACGGCGATCACGAAGAGGTGGCAAGCGCAACATCTTGCCGTTGAGGCGGTACAGAAGGTCTTCGCGAAACTTTTGTTCTTTCACCAGTTGTGCCAGATTCTGATTGCTGGCGGCGATCACTCGGACTTGCACAGTGATTGAGTCTTTGGCACCCACTTTGCGAATTTCGCCGGTCTCGAGAAAGCGCAAAAGTTTCACCTGCTGAGTCAGTGGAAGGGCCTCGATCTCGTCCAGAAAAAGATCTCCGCCCTGCGCAGCTTCTGCCAAACCCATGCGATGGCTGTCGGCACCCGTGAATGCGCCTTTGACATGACCAAACAGTTCGGATTCGAAAAGCGTCTCGGGGATACTGGCAATATTGACTGTGACCGCGGGACGGTTGGGTTCTTGCTGGTTCAGCATCCGGAACACAACTTCCTTGCCTGTTCCCGTTTCACCCTCGACCAAAATCGGGCCTTTTTCGCCACGCAGTCGAGCCACTTCTCGGCGCACCTGCTCGGAGGTGGGACTAGCCCCCACCCATTGCGCCAATTTCCGGCCACCACGAGATTCCAAATCGCGCATTTGCCAAAGAGCCTCAATTTTTTCAAGGTTCCCTAAAATCTCTTCTGGACGGAGCGGCTTTGCCAGAAATTTTCGCGCGCCATTTTTCAGGCAGAGCTCCATCAAATCCAAGGACAGATCGCCCGACATCGCCATGATTTCCAGAGTCGGAAGGCGCTGATGCAAGGATTTGATGAAGTCGGGACCATCGGCTTTTTCGGGTCCATTCAGGTGCATATCAATCAAGGCCGCATGGATCGCGCTACTTTCCGAAAGAGGAGGCATGTGACGAGTGGCCGTCATTCGCCAGGATTTCGGCAGGATCAGACGCAAAGCTTCCACGACCATGGGGTCGTCTTCGATCACCAGCAAATGAAAGGCCGAATTTGAGTTCATACTCTGAAAGTGTGTCACGAGGCAGGGCCTTCAGGCGAGACTTTTTGCGTGACGTTATGCTCTCAGTCGACAAGATCATTGGAAACTGGAACACTGGCGAGGCCATGTTCAACATTCGTCTTTTCATCTGAGGTCTCCATGACAAGCGCACACAATGTTCGCATTCTCTTGCTGGAAAATATTCACGCCGTTGCCAAAGAAAAATTGGAGGCCGAGGGCTTCAAGGTCGATCTGCGGACAGACTCCCCTCCCGAGGCTGAGCTGCGCCAGCTCATTGCAAAATATGATGTGATCGGCATTCGCTCCAAAACCGAACTGGTCGAGTCTGTGTTGCAGGCTGGACCTCAGCTTTTGATGATTGGGGCTTTTTGCATCGGCACGAATCAGGTCAACCTGCAAGTTGCGAATCGTTTGGGGGTGCCGGTTTTCAATGCACCCTACAGCAACACGCGATCCGTTGCGGAATTGGTCATTGCGGAATTGGTGATCCTGTCGCGACAACTCGGAGATCGAAACACGCAGGCGCATTCAGGTGGTTGGCTGAAGTCGGCCGAAGGCGCGCGCGAGATTCGCGGCAAAACTCTGGGAATTGTCGGTTACGGACACATTGGATCTCAGGTCAGCGTCCTGGCCGAGGCCATGGGTATGCGCGTGCTGTTTTATGATATTTACAAGAAATTACCTCTGGGAAATGCGCGCTCTTGCAGCACTCTGGGCGAACTGTTGCGCGAATCGGATTTCGTGACCCTGCATGTTCCAGAGACTCCGCAAACTAAAGATATGATTGGGGCGGGCGAATTCAAACAGATGCGCAACCAAGCCGGATTGATCAATGCTTCACGGGGCACGGTGGTGGTGATTGAAGATCTAGCCGAGGCGATTCGTTCTCGCAAGCTCTGTGGCTGCGCTTTGGATGTTTTTCCAATTGAGCCGGCATCAAACAAAGAAAAGTTTAAGTCCGTATTGCAAGGTTTGCCGAATGTTTTTCTGACTCCGCACATTGGTGGAAGCACGGAAGAGGCTCAGTACGCAATTGGACTGGAGGTTGCCGAAAGTATGCGCCGCTATCTGAAAGTGGGCTCGACCTCGGGAGCCGTGAATTTTCCACAAGTGGATCTGCCGATCAACGCTGGCAGCCGACGAGTGTTGAACGTGCATCGCAATGAGCCCGGGGTCCTGGGTGAGATCAACGGATTGGTGTCCAAATTTGGTGCCAACATTCAGGCCCAGTTTCTTTCGACCGACGCCCACATTGGATATTTGGTGATGGACGTCGAACAGACGGAAGTCACGGAGCTCGTTCAGCATGTGGGAAATTTGTCCCGGAGTATCAAAACGCGAGTCGTGGAATGAGAATTTGGGCTCTGACATCTTTTCTGGGACTGGTGCTGGTTTTGGGAGCTTGTGTCAGCAAGTCCAATCGAGATTCTGCACCACCGGCCCTCGAAGATTTGGTGAAAAGCTCTCTCACCAAACCAGACCAAGTTTTGTCATGGTTGGATCGGTGCGCTCAGGCTTGTCTGAATCCGGATCGGGAAATTGCTCGGCAAATAGCCTCGGGGTATCATTCGCTGTATGGACTTGCAGAATCAGGCCCTGCAGTGAAGTGGACGGATGAGCAGCGCGATAAATTTGCTTGGGCCCAGGCACAAGTTCGAGTCGGATTCATACAAATTTTGAAAATCAAAACCAACCGTGACCTTCTGGTCCTTGCCTTGCACGAGTTGATCAATCCGGGTTTGTTTGGCGAGGTCGCAGACCCTGAAGTCAGTCAGATCTTACGCGACGGAATCAAACGTTTGAAGGCTGATCGTGAGACGCAAAGCACGGGCTGGTTTTTGGAAGGGTACTCTCTGACAGTTGCGAATGGCGACCTCTTGTCTGCGATTGGTGCGTTCCGCGAATGTCTGCGGACTGAGGCCGCCGATGCGGGATGTTTGGATCAGTACAAGCAATTGGTCCAGTACTACCAACGTCCGCGCTGCCTGGCCGCTGACATTGCAAATGATTTTGGTCTTGCTGTGCCTGGAAGTGCGGAGCCCTTTCTCAAAGGCATCGATTTCTTGGAAGTCGCCTGGGCTGGGCCGGCCGACGGACCACAAGAGATCGCCTTCGAACTGAAGTCGTTTTCCGTCAGTAAATTGAGGAAATTGCCTTTGTTGCCCGAGTCTCCGACGGCCAAATTGATCGTTCGCAAGGGTGAAGAGCGAGTTCAGGCCGTCGTGGCCTTGGTGGCGGTCAACGAAGGCCAGATGCGAATGACCCTTTCGGGCCGTCCACAGGCCGAACAGATTTTTCAGTCACTTTGTCAAAAACCATCAACTTGGGTTTTGCCTTCAAAGCTGCAATTGTAGTTGGATCGCAATTCACAAAGGAGTCTCGCATCATGAAGCAAAAATTCAACTGGATCTGGTGTTTTGTCCTTCTGTTCACCGCGTTGAGTTTGCAGGCGGCGGACCTCAAGGAGGGTGACTTGGCACCCACGTTTAAAATCAAGGATCAAAAGGGACAAGAGTTTGATTTGCAGGATCGCAAAGTCAAAGCTCAGTGGACGGTTCTTTATTTTTATCCGGCAGCGGAAACCCCGGGCTGCACCAAGCAAGCGTGTGCATTTCGGGATGGCATCGAGAAGATTCGCAAACTGAATGCCGACGTGATTGGGATCAGCATCAACTCTGTCGAAGATCAGGCTGGTTTTGCGAAGCATCACAATCTCAATTTTACGCTGTTGGCAGATGAAGATGCGACTGTGACAAAGCTTTATGGTTCCAAAATGCCAATTCTGAAAATGTCCAAGCGCTGGACATTTATTTTGGATCCGCAATTGAAGATCAGAGCAATCAATCGTGACGTGGATCCGGTCAAGGATGCCACTCAGGTTGCAGAAAAAATTGAAAGTTTACAGAAATCACCGGTCAACTGATTCGGGTCAATCCGGTGAGTCTGGAATCAATTTTCCGGGATTCAAAACGCCTTTGGGATCAAAAGTTTTTTTGATCATCGAAAACAGCTGAATTTCACTTTCACTGCGAGTGAAATGCAAAAATTTTTTCTTCGTCAGACCCACTCCATGTTCCGCTGAGATACTGCCATGGTGCTTTTGAACGACAGCAAAAAGCAACTCGTCCACGGACTGGCACTGACGGACAAAATCCTCTTTGGTGACTCCATTTGGACGTAAAATATTGATGTGCAAATTGCCGTCACCAACGTGACCAAACCAAACAACTTCCCAAGTTGGGTAACGAGCTTTCAGCAAGGGATTAAGCTCAAGAACCAGCGCAGGAACCTTGCTGACTCGGACACTCAAGTCATTTTTGTAGGGTGAAAAGGCCGACAGCGATTCGCTGATGTCCTCACGCAAGCGCCAGAACATTTTCGCTTGTGTTTCACTTTGTGCCAAAGCGCCGTCGGTCAAAGCGCCCTTGTCCACAAGATCACTGAAGGTTTCCAGAGCCAGCTCGGCGTCCGAGGGTTGATTCACCTCAAACTCCACAACGGCGTAGTAGGGCGAGGCGCTCGCCAAGGGGCTGGTCACCTGCAGTTTTTGTGTCACAATTTCCAAGGCCCGCTCCGAGAGCATTTCAAAAGCTGTCAGGGTGAGTCGTTGGCGAAATCCGGCAAAAGCCTCCATCAGTTGAGGAAGACTGGGCGAAGCAATAAAAAACACCTGCAGAGGGGGTGGTTTTAGCGCCAGTCGAATCGTCGCTTCTGCGACAATGGCCAGAGTGCCTTCGCTCCCGACGATCAGATGGCGCAAGTCATAGCCGGTCGCATTTTTGATCAGACCTTGATTCAGATTGAGGATTTCCCCGCTGCCTGTGACAACGACGAGGCCCGCAATCCAATCGCGAGTCAGACCGTAGCGCAGAACTTTAATCCCACCGGCGTTGGTGGCGATATTGCCACCAATTTGACTGGAGCCCCGTGCGGCGAAATCCACGGGATAAAACAGTCCTTTTTCAAGGGCCCAATTTTGCAAGTCCTGAGTGATCACTCCGGCCTGCACTTGAACGGTGTGTTCCAAGCTTGAAAAGTCTAAAATCTGATTCATCTTTTGCAAAGACAAAATGATTTCGCCATTTGTGGCACAAGCTCCTCCACTCAGTCCGGTGCGGCCGCCAGATGGAACGATCGCGACCTGATGACGGTTCGCCCACAAGACAACAGTTTGAATGTCTTGCGTCGATTTCGGGAAGACGACCGCACTGGCTTTTATATCAAAATAGGTTGTCCAGTCTTTGCCGTAATGCTGCAGCTCTTTTGGCTGGGTGGAAAACTGATCAGGAGCCAGCAGTTGGCGAAGCTCTTCAAGAGCCGAGAGTGTCGTCATGGGAGTTCATTTTCCAAGGGCAGGTCAGGAGGCAAAAGAGAACGATCTTCGAGCTTGGCTGTGCGAATGCGAAAGATGGAATAGGCGGGGTCAAGTCCCCAGGCACTGGTCAGAATCAAATAGAGACCCATGTAGCCCCAGCCCGGCCCACCGGCGATCGCCCAAGCGGTCAGGAGTGAGCCCAAAATAAATCGCAGCAGCCGATCCCACATTGCCAAATTGATCTTCATAGGGCCTTGAGCGTCTCTTGGAGTTCTCCAGCCTGGTACATTTCCATCATAATGTCAGAGCCACCCACAAGCTTGTGTTGGATGTACAGCTGCGGAATTGTCGGCCAGTTGCCGTAAGCCTTAATGCCTTCGCGAAGATCCTGATGCTCCAGAACATTCACAGTGTGAAAATCAGTCCCCAGCTCTTGGAGGATGGCTGTGGCGCGGGCCGAGAAGCCGCACAGGGGTTGCTCCGGAGTTCCTTTCATAAACAGTACGACTTTGTGTTGTGACAGGATGCCGTCGATTTTCGCTTTGACCTGAGAATTTATTTCCATCGTCATTTCTCCTGCTGTGATGATTGAAGGCGCCTTAATTTTTACTGCGAGTTCGAATTGAGAGAGCGTGAAGTTCGCCGGTTTTCAGTTCTGCCGCCACGACAGACATGACCATTTGGTGCTGCTCAATGCGGCTCAAGCCAGCAAAGCGGGCCGACTCAATCGCCACTTCATAGTGATTTTCAGTTCCCGTCAAATCAACGACTTCAACTTTATCGTTGGGGTAGGCGTGACTCAAACGAGACTTCAGTTCTGAGGGACTCATGCGACGAAAATACTGAGGAACCTGAAATCTGTCCAGTGGAGAGGTGGCAGGGCTGACTCTTTTTCAATTCTTCGCCACACTCCGAGGTGTTCGCTTGAAAACGTCTGGAAACTTGGCTTGCAGAAGGCTAGACTGCAGAGCGTGAGCACTGTGTATTTTGCCGCGGCCTCAGCCGAACATCAGCGACGTGAAAAGAACAAAGCGCAAGAGTTGCGTCGGTCCCAGTGGTGGCGCAATCTCCGCGGCAAGGGAGTTTGTTACCATTGCCAGAAACGGTTTCCTCCAGGTGACCTGACCATGGATCATTTGATTCCGATTGCCCGGGGAGGCAAGTCCGACAAAAAAAATTGTGTGCCCTCTTGCAAAGACTGCAACACTCGCAAAGGCCATCAAACCCGAGCGGAAATGACTCTTGCGACTCTCCCGCAAACAGGATCTGATCCCGAAAAAGGGTCCGACAGTGATGAATAATTCGGCGCATTAAATAATGCATAAGGTCTAGGTCTCAGGCTTCGAGTTGTAAAAAAAGTTTGCTTTTGCGTCGATTTCCACTCTTTCTTTAAAGATTAACAGGTGAGTGAAAAATTATTCTGCCAGGTTTTTGAGTGTCATTTTTGATGGATCCAGTAGTGAAGACAGGGGTTTAGCGTCGCTAAACTGAGTCTTCCTAGCACCGAATCCGTTGCAAAGGCGCGACGAGGACCTGCAAAAAAGTTCTTCCACGGCCGGTTCAGTCAACAACAGTGAGGGCGCCCCTTTGTCCACCAAGACATCCAGTACGATCACAAAAAGCAGCACGGCCGAGTATTTTGCGAAGAATCTTCAGCAAGTGGGCTTCTCGTCACCTTTGAAAGCCGTTTTGACCACTCTCAAGGAGGCCGTCGACAATTCACTCGACGCCTGCGAAACGGCTGAGATCCTTCCCGAAATCACAGTTGAAGTGAAGCGGCTGGGCACCGGGTCCTCCAAAAATTCAGAACTGGTCAAGATCACCGTTGAGGACAACGGACCTGGAATTGATCCTGATGAAATGGGCAAAGTTTTCGGCGAATATTTGGCCTCGAGTAAATTTGGCAAGGGCCAGTGTTCGCGAGGTCAGCAGGGAATCGGCATTTCGGCTGCGACCACGTGGTCGCAGTTGACCAATGCGAAAGGTGCTTTTGTTTTGACGAAGACAGCCTCAATGCGCAAGGCAGTTCGGGCGCAAGTGGACGTCGATATCAAAACTAATACTGGTTTGGTCCGCAACCGCGAGTCTGTGGATTGGGATAAGAAGTCAGGCGTCAAAGTCGAATTTAGCTTCGATGGGCGCATTCAGCTCAACGGTGACGGTGGATTGATCACCTACCTTGAAGGTACAGTTTTGGTGAATCCGCATCTGACTTTGAAGTATCGACTTTTGGACAATGACTGGGTCACCATTGAACGCGTGACCAATCAAGTCCCAGAGATTCCCACCGCAACTTTGCCGCATCCTCACACTTTTAAACTTGGCGAGTTTATCACCCACTCGACGATGTTTGGTAAGATCTCGACGGATAAGTTTCTCAAAACCGGATTTTCCCGTGTTTCGGATCAGTCCTTGAAAGACTTTGTCGCCAAAGGCATGCCGAAAGCGCTTCTGAACAAGCCGATTTCTTCACTGAAGGAAGATGAGTTCAAAAAGATCTTTCAGGCGGTGCAGGACACGGAATTGATGGCGCCTTCGACAAAATCCGTTTTGACTGTCGGTGAAGAGTCCTTGTCAAAGTCGATCCAAAGACTTGGTGAAATTGACTTTTTTTCCGTGGTCGCCCGCAAACCAACGATTTGTGACTTCAAACCTGTTTCGGTTGAAGTGGCGCTCGCGCGTTTCAAAAATCGCAATCTTGAGGCTGACGAACCTGTGACCCTTTTGCGGTTCGCCAACCGAGTTCCTTTGCAGTTCGACAAATCGGGCTGCGCGATCACCTGGGCGATTGAATCTGTGAATTGGAAAAACTATGGACTGTCGCAGCCGAAGGGTTCTTTGCCCATTGGTCCCTACATTTTTGCGATTTCAGTGGTGTCCCCATTTATCAAGTTTAAAAATGCTTCGAAGGAAACGATTGATGCCTCCGAGGAGCTTGTGGAAGAGATCCGTCGCGCCTTGATGCAAGCCGGGCAGAAACTGTCTCGGCACATCAAGAAAGAGTTTCGCGAAGCAGATCTTGAGCGAAAGCTGGCGCACATCGAACAGTTTGGCCCCATTTTGGTCGACTCTTTGGTGCGAATTACAAAAAGCAATGAAGCGCGCAGCAAGCGAGCGTCGGAAGGTCTGCGCAAGCTTCTGGGACGTGACTCAGAGGATGCAGTTGCGGAGCTTGAAGAAGCTCACGCGAAGCTTTCGGCCCAGCGCAAGCGCGACGCTCTGAAACAGGGAGTTGAGCTCGCTGAGGACGAAAATTCTGAAAAGACTGTCGAGGCTGCAGCCCCTGAGAAGGCGGCCAAGCCCAAAACGACTAAGAAAAAGAAATAGGAAGTTATGGCGAAGTTGATTCGAATTCGGGAACTGAACATTGATATCCCTCGCGAGGCCCGCAAGTTGGCCGAACAGATGCTGACGGATTTGGAAAAATCCAAGCGTCCAGTTCTTGAGGCCGTCAAAACATCTTTGGACAACTCGAACTACAATCCGAAGGTGGGTTACCTGACTCCGGGCGACAAGTTGGTGCGCACCGAGCTGAACGTGTCTTCAGTGCAGAAGCTGGCCCGTGTGGTTTTCATGCTCGAGTTGCTGTTGCGAAATTTGGAAGTCGGAACGGTCAACACCAAACGTGAGCTTTATTACATGTGCAAGGGCGTGATCAAAGGAACTTCGAAGCTCAAGCCTTTGGATTTTGAGAACCAGGATGAATCTGATTCGATTATCGATTTCATTGGCGATATGCTGCGTGTTTACCGCGAAGAGCTCAACTGCTTCGCGAATGATCGTGGTGGGCAAACCTATTCGCAACAGTTGATTGTGACTGAGACGATGCCGGATGGGGAAAAGGCCAATGTGGACCTGTCAACACTTGGAACCGCTCCTTATCAGCCGAAGAATCGACCCCAGGCCTTGAAGCTCAAGGCACGAAAGAAAATCGATTTTTGTTTGATTGTCGAATCGGAAGGTACGGCGGGAACATTGCAGACGATGGGTTTTACCAAACGCAACAACTGCATCCTCATGGGTGCGCAAGGCGTCCCTTCGAATGGAGTTCGTGGTTGGGCCAAGCTGATCGAAGAGCAGCTCAACGTGCCGATGTACTTCTTTGGCGACTTGGACGCGTACACCATGCAAAATATTTTTCGCACATTGAAAGCCGGTTCGGCAGCGTCACTGATTCGGAATGCGGACTTTTCGGCGCCTGAAGTGAGATTTCTCGGCGTCTTGCCTGAGGATGTGAAAAAATATGACTTGCCTCATTACAACGT
>Ga0075019_10000697_pt1 | contig 19167 bp, 20 predicted proteins | sample ColStrG_CSR_2013_FD_71473 | JGI IMG/M metagenome (GOLD analysis project Ga0075019, IMG submission 71473) | Freshwater sediment microbial communities in response to fracking from Pennsylvania, USA - Cold Stream Run_MetaG_CSR_2013 | ecosystem: Environmental > Aquatic > Freshwater > Creek >...
ATACAACAGCGAGCGGCCTCATGAATCCCTGAATAACCTGACGCCGGAAGAATATCGGCTGATGGCTGAGAAACCGGAAATCTCAAAAAGTGTGTGGAACTAAAACGGGTCTGTTTACATTAAAGGCGTAGCCATAGAACAGACACTATGAACAAGGCAAAGTCCGCTATGAGCGAAAAGCGGACGGTGAGCCATAATCGTCTGGGCTCAAAAGTTTCAGGATCAGAGTACTTACTCTCCTGAAAATAAACTCAGCAAAAGGAGCAAGAATGGGCGTCTTTCATAATAACGATATTCCTTTGCCAAAATTCACTGAAATCCAGTTTGCATTCTCGCGTGTACTTGAATGTGTCGTGATGAAGCTGACCCTTTGCTTTCCTGACCAAATACACAGTCTTTACGTCTACATGAACCTGTCACGCATGGAAGGCGTCATTAAGTCGGTAAATATGCTTAAGCGCACGGCGACCTTCGAAAAGTCAGATTACGTACTGCCTGCAATATGATGCTCTCACCCTGGCCTCAGTGGCCAGGGTTTCTGTAAAGCAGTTCACCCGTGTGAGCTCGATGTCCGGATACCTTCCAGCCAGCGATTTTTATACTGTGTTGGGGGAATACCTACCACATTTTTGAAGACGCGGTGGAAGTTATTGACACTCTCATAGCCCACCTTACCCGCAACAGAAGTGACATCCATATCGGTGTTCAGCAATAGTGATTGTGCTTCGCCAACGCGACAGCGGATAATGTACTGCTTTGGCGAATATCCAGAAAACCGTTTAAATACGTGTATCAGGTAGAACCGTGTTATGCCAAGTTCCTGTGTCATGGAGTCCAGCTTTATGGGCTCTTTGTAGTGGGCATCGATAAATTCTTTAATCGACAGGCCCAGTGAAGATTCGGTTTTGGTAAGCTCATCCTGACGCGCCAGCGAAATGTTGTGACACAGGATAATAATAACGTTCACCAGATGATGAGTTACGACGCCGTGATGAGCCGCTTTACTGAATATCTGTGCACACAAGGCATCAAACAGACCCTGCAGTGTGGATTGGTGTTCACCGCTGGCCATCACAGCGCTTCTGTCACGGCCAGTCAGATGATTCTCATCCAAACCCTCAATATGCAGGCCACTGATCCCGCAGCTGTATATCAAAGAATCTGCGCTCAGGTGTGGGCGTTCATCGTGAATAACTCCCTGGTTAAATACCAGAATATCCCCCTCCTGAGCATGATACTGACGTCCCCCAATCAAATATTGCCCCGTACCGCGTGCAATAAACATCACCTCAAGACGGTCATCGTGCTTGTGCATGACGCGCGGTATAGCAGACTCCTCTCCTTCGGTGCGGCAGACAAACAGCAACTTTGGACAGGCATTTTTCACGTACCCTGGATAGATGGTCACATCGTCCTGGCATTGATGGAGCATAAAAACCTCAGAGGGATAAATTTAACACTAATGTAAAGCAATAGCCCGCCGCGGGGCGGGCTGAAGATCTTATTTTTTCTGTTCGGCACTCACAAAATCCTGCACGTTATCAGGAGTGATGGTTTTGTAAGGCACCCAGGTATAAGCATCAACTTTTTGTTTATTGAGCAAGGCGCGCGCTACCTTCACGGAGCCGGTTGCCTGTCCACGCGCATCCTGAAAAATGGTCAGCGCCATGCCGCCATTTTGCACAAACTTCACCCCGTCAGGCGTGCCGTCAATGCCCGCCACCATAATCTTTTTGTTTTTGGACTGATTGAGCGCCATCACTGCACCGATGGCCATTTCATCATTATTTGCCGCGATGCCGTCTATAGGAGTGCCATTCAGCAACCAGCTGGAAACAATGTCCACCGCCTCATTGCGTTGCCACTTCGCCGATTGCTTCTCGACCACCTTCATATTTTTATATTTCGCAATGACCTGTTCGGTTGCACGGGTCCGCTCACGCGCCTCTTCATTGGAAAGCGCGCCCATCAGAATGGCGATATTGCCTTTATAGTTCATTCGTTTGGCCAGGGCTTCCATCTCCAGCGTGCCTCCGAGCGCCGAGTCTGAACCGACATAAGCGACATTCTCTGGCAGTTTGACTTCCGGTTTGCGGTTAACAAAAATCAGCGGGATCCCGGCATTTTTTGCCGCAGTCATCATTGGTAACACTCCTTGCGTATCCACCGGATTGAGAATAATGGCGTCCACGCCCTGATTGATAAAATCATCCACCTGCTGGACCTGAAGGGCAACGTCGCCTTTGGCATCCACAAACTGGCCTTTCAACTGCTCGTTCCGGAGTTCTGTTTCCATCTGACCTTTTAAAATAGAGATAAAATTCAGGTCAAAATTGGCCAGTGCCACGCCGACTTTCATCTCTCTGGCTTGTGCTGAAAATATTGCTGCTGCTGTTAATACTGCAATGACGGGTTTGCTAATCTTCATATTGTCACCTGTAGGTTGAGGCATCTTTTTTATATTAAAACAGCATGTGCAGGATGAAATTTCACTCACATGCGTCACGTGCTGCACCTTCATTTTTGCAAATAACCTAAAAGTAACAAGGATCTAAATTGCTTATAACTACAACTTAACAAACTGAAAATTAAATAATCGTTAAATCTGTAATTGAGCTAAGCTATCAAAAATTGCTATTAAGTGATTACAGTCACAAAAATAAGCAGACTTATTTATCACAAAACTATTTGGCCTTCTGACAATGTGCGGCAATCGGTTGTATCCACTGTGAGTGCACGCTGTTTTTTTACCGAAGGGTCTCTCATGACGATGATTTCAGTATTTTGTACGGGGACTCCCGCTCCGTAATTCGTTTGCTTTACCCAGCCAGCATTCGTCAGCATGCTGTTTACCGTCAGGCTGACGCTTGGTCTCACGAGAAACAGACTCATTCTGATCGGGCACAGAACGGATAGGAGGCCGTAGGGCAGGTAATGGCACGAAGCGGACAAGCTAACTGAGCTGAAGTCCGCTATGAGCGAACAGCGGACATTTATAACTGCCTTTTGTGTGAATTATCAGGGAGCAGGTCAAGGATCCCCTACTGGTCATCCATTTTGGTTTTCCTGCATCACTGCGCTACAGCATGACGGCCCATCAACTCCTTTAGCTCTGAAAGGAATTTTCCGAATTGCTATTTAAGGTGCGTAAAGAAGAGTAGATCCTAACGACCAAATGTTATAAATTATTTTTTAGTGATAAAAAATGTGAACTATTGAGTAACCGTTTGAGATTAAAGGTATTAATTTCTCATCTGCCGCTGAGTAAGCACATTGCTGATATGCAAAATTTCTTAAATCTCGCTGCCATGAGGCCGCAGAATCTGGTTTAACCCTGAGGCCCGTTCTGTGTCAGAACTTCCAATCAAGAGGTTATGTGCGATCGCACGCATCACCGGGGAATGAAACATTAACAAAAAGTTGAACTATTTTTCAGAAGGAGTTTCATGCTATGAGAAGAAATCAATTTTTATCAAAACTCGCGCTGGTATTTGTTATTACTCAATTATCCGGGTGCACTCACATCGGTTTGGAGCTTTACGGCCGTTTAAAAGGTCCCCCCTCCACAGATGAAGTCCGAAAAAGCTTCGCTCAGTCGATGAACGTTGCCCCGGAAAAGGTAACCATAAGCAATATTAAAGAACGCAAAGGTAACGGAAACCTTCTGGCCGGTTCCGGCTCAAAAGACTATACGTTTGATGCAGCTATAAGCGGAAAAACTAAGAATTGCTCGTTAACGAAATTAAGCAACGATGAAATTTATTTCACCGGTTGCACAGTTAAGGACGCAGCACTGAATAACTGGTGATCAGAATAAGTTTTAGTCTTTTTATACAGTACGGATATCAGAGGATGTTCATAACGCAGAAGCAACGTTATACAGACGTTGTTTCTGCGAAGCCTCCCCGCAGTTGCGCGTCAGCGAGCCCCCTTTCAGTATAAAAGCACAATTTCTTCTGCTTTGCTGGTCATACCTTTCTTACCTGTTTGTCATCGCTCAGCGCGGAACGCTCATTATCTGCCAGAGGCTAACCTGACGGATCTTTATGTTAGTCGACTCAGCGGCAATTAACCAGGAAGGTACGGTTTTTCATGTTTCATCATCATATTAAGTCAGTGCGCTTTTTCCTGCATAAAGTTCAAACTGAATCACCTTTGTAGTAGTTTTCTGGCTGCTACCATGAGGCGGCCCCTTCCGCTTCTGGTACTTTTCGGATCTTTCATGAAAAAGAGAGCAATGGGCATATGTTAAGCATCTGCATATACTCCACATCCGCATATCCTAAGCCTATGCATACATCCACTTTTTGCATATACTAAATCTATCCAGACCTATTATGGCTGCACAAAAAGGCCGGTAACGGCAGGGTGTCGTAAACACGATCGGAAGGAGTAACTATGCGAACTGTATCTGTATTCAAAAACGGCAATAACCGCGCCATCCGTCTGCCCCGGGATATGGACTTTGAAGGCGTCAGCGAGCTGGAGATTATCCGGGAAGGGGACAGCATCATCCTGCGTCCCGCCCGGCCGACCTGGGGCTCGTTCGCCGGCCTGGAAAAGGCCGACCCGGAATTTTTAGCGGAGCGCGAGGACGTTGTCAGCGACGAAGGACGGTTTGACCTGTGAACAAAATGTATATGCTCGACACGAACATCTGCTCGTTCATCATGCGCGAGCAACCGGACGCAGTGCTAGAGCGCCTGGCGCAGGCGGTGCTGCGAAATCAGCGTATTGTGGTCTCGGCCATCACCTACTCAGAGATGCGCTTCGGCGCCACCGGCCCGAAGGCCTCGCCGCGCCACATTGAGCTGGTTGACGCGTTCTGCGCCCGCCTCGATACCATCCTCCCCTGGGATCGCTCAGCGGTCGATGCCACGACGAACGTTAAGGTTGCGCTGCGCCTGGCCGGGACGCCGATCGGCCCGAACGACACGGCCATTGCCGGCCACGCCATCGCCGCCGGCGCTGTGCTGGTGACAAACAATACGCGGGAATTTGAGCGGGTGCCGGGGTTAATACTGGAAGACTGGGCCTAATAATTCTAGGCATTAATAGCAGGATATTAAAAGAATGAATGAACTGAAAATTGATAATCCGGCTCAGCGGCTGCTGGAGATTCTGGAAGAGGGTAAATCATATTCACCTAATGAGAACTGTCGCAAGGTGTGGGTCTTGCTTCTGCAGGCCCAGAAAAATAATGAGCAGCATCTTCTTTCCCGTCTGGCCCGAGTTATGGAGTTGCCAGGACGAATAGTGCAGGTCAGAGAAGATCATTTCTTAACGCTCAGGGGAAAATCCATGCACTGGAAGGGTTGCGTTGATACAGCATTTGTTTCACAGAGCCTTAACAGTAGCTGGCAGTCATTTTGGACACATATTGATGATCGCACCCTCTCTGAACTCAGTATGCTATCAGATCTGTTTGAAACCCGCGGTGCACATGCGGTTATAAAGGCAGAAGAAATAAACGTGTTGCTGGAGCGGATCACACAATTGCGTAATGAGATCCGGGAGGCTGATCTGCCTGCCCCGATGAAAACCCTGCTGCTGAAACAGCTTTCGCAAATCCAGGAGGCATTGGAAACATACGGTATTTCCGGTGTTGAGCCGGTTATGGATGCAGTGCAGTCAACCCTTGGCCTGGCTGTTTTAAATCAGGAGTACCGTAGCGAAATCAGTAAGGGGACAGGCAGCAAATTCGGTGAGAAAATTTCCGATCTTCTGAGTGATGTGGCTAATGTTGTTACAGTCGCTGGCGCGCTGCCTGCATTAACGGTTGCTCTAAACACCGCACTAACCTATATCGGGCTGTAATACTCAGGCACCTTTCCACAGGTGCCTTATTTTCAAACGTCAATCATTAACGACTCACTAAGTTTTCCCACTTTGCCTTTTTCCGGATCCTGCTCAGGGATGTTGTTGTGGTGTCTGTTTCATGGGTGCTGCCTCCGATGCTGCTTTGTATGCTGCAGGATGGCATCGCAACCGCTTTGTGTTACAGCGAATTTTCCGGCATGCCGTTAACCGGTTGACGATAGATACAATATGTATTACCGTTCATTAAATACAAATTGTATTCATGCTCATGGCGAGATTCAATTCATGCCAGATCTGAAAGAAATTTTAAAGAATAGTCTTTTTAATCAAGTCGATGATAGCGCTTCTGCGCCTATATCCATCCGCATTCCAACCATTTTAAACAACGAACTGGACGAACTATCTTTAAGTCTTGATCGCTCTAAGAGCTCACTAATCAGCGAATTTATTAAGGCTGGAGTAGTTACTGCGAATGAGCTACTAAAGGAGCACTCTCTGATTAGTGATGAAATGAAAGAGCAGCTAGTTAATCAGCGTGAAGACAGTGCAGTCGGCTTCCTTGATAGTAAAGCTTTCATGTTGAATACGAACTACAACAACAATGTAGAAACGCATTTCGATATGGTTAAAAACCAAGAGGCTGCGGCTTTTTGCGAAGGTTGGAAGGAGTACATCTGCCAGCTTTCTAAAGGTGATAAGGTCTATCTGTATCAGAGTGGCGTAGGCATCATTGCTTCTGGTGTTGTGGATGGTGATCTTTTGAAAAGCGAGCATTACGGCGTAGCTGATGATAAATACGCTAAGCCACTCAATGATTTTAAAACCGGCTTCAAGGCTATCTCCGCGCGTCGCTTTAAAGAGTTAACCGGGGGCGGGGCTAACTTCCGTAGAACGATGATTGAACTCACTTCTATGCAGGCTCATGCTATTGCTCAAGAGATAGAGAAATTAACAGCTAAGCAGTGATAATTCTGAGATAAGAAAGGACCCGGAAGGGCCCTTTTGAATAAGAATGGATAAATCGTCTAGTTCTTCATCATAGTTTTCTTCTTCCTCCTCGTCATCGTATTCGACGTATACGTTGACGTTTTGAATAAAATCATCAGGAGGAGTGAAGTAGGTATCTATCGGACTATCATCAGGGTGTTCGTAGTCATCACGTTCGTCTAATGGTCCTGGTGTTACATGGGTTTCACCCCAATTATCAACATAGATACCGTTATTCACAGTTCCATTGCCAGGTACTTCATGAACTAAATTAAAACCAATAGGAGTGTTGTCATCTGGATCTCCGCCTTCCGCAAATACAGGCTCTAAGTCAGAAGGAGATAAGGGTAATACTTCACCGTCGACAATCATTGAAGAAGGTATTTCAACGACTAAGTCCCCAACTTTTTTCCTAATCCTATCATCACTCATAAAGCCCCCACGCTATGTCTTGCCAGAAGAAAGGGGATTAGCCCCCAGTGAAACAACTTATAAGTAGTGGGGGTGAAAAAGATGAAAAAAAGAGGGGCTGAAAATTTTAACAAAGAGGCATAAAACCCCTTTTTTTGCATGCCAACACGCCCCTGTCGCAGAACCCAGCCGCGTGGTTATCCCCTAATTCAGCACAGCCAGTCTGGAATAATCAGCCTTCAGGCGCCTGTGGTGCTCCGCCGTTCAGTAGACACCTTCCTAGGAATATCTGCGCCAGCAGATTCCAGCAATGCACTTCCGGTGAGCGCTTGTCACGCGATGTCATGCTACACCGGGCTCATCTATGTATCACGGGGAATGAGCCTTTCCAGCACAGGCCAGGACGGCTTTCGCAATTCATTTTTTAAGCAAAATTAATTCTGCGCACGACTCTGTATAACAGGGTAATAACCCGGTTTTTATACTCATTCTGTATCATGTGTAAACAACAACCCTTAAAAGCAACTGCAGCCGCTAACTGGCAATATCTTCTGAACACATATCAGCATCATTATTAAACCATTATTAAACAAGACTGATAATAAATGCATCCTAACAACTTTACAAAAAAAACTGTTAACAATGAAATGCACTTAAAAAATAGATCCATCCATGAGCAATAAAATTATTTTTATCAAAAAGTGTTTTTTACATCTAAAGAATTGATCAGGATCAAATTAAATGTGTATATCCACGCTCAGGAAGGTTAAAGAGCTCAAGTGGCAAGGCGCCGCCGATCAGTAAATTGTAATTAATTGTCATAGGCTATCAAAACCTCTGCAATCGATCTGTTAAAACGATTTGTCCGGAATAGTGTTTCAATCTAAATTTTGCCGCAACCACAGCATTAAAATGCACATATAAAACAATCAAGATATATTTATTGGGGTGAGTCATGCCCAGTCAGTTGAAAATAGATTCTTTAACTTACTGTTACAAATATGAACCTGCTAATAAAAAAAACATGATGTTGTTTGCAGGTATTGAAGGCCTGTTGAGCGGAATCCAGCAGGAAAGTCCGGACCGTTCTTTAACCTTCCTTTTTTTCTTCAAAGAAAACATTCGGGAGTTACTTCCGATGCTGGAGGTCAGGCAGGTCTATAAAAGACATATCATTATTTCTGATAGCGTAATGCTTCCGCTTGCATATTTTTTTGCATCAAGGAACAGAGCACTTTGCATTATTGAGCCTACAGACACCGTTCAAGCAGCACAGGAGAAGTTAACGCACTGTTTTACCACAGGAAACGAATATGATGTCTATCTGTCGTCTCTCAAATCAACACATTTAAAAATTTTCCATAATTTCTTTTCAGGCATAGATGCAAACAGCATTTCTTTAAAGGTCGGAGTCAGCCTGAAAAGAACCTATGGGATTAGAAAGGAGGTTGAAAACCAGTTGGGAATAACTGTTCGTAAACTCCAGTCATGCTCTTTATAGAGATTTTATAATCTAATCTAGGAACAGATATGAAAAGAAAATTTATTACACTTATTGCAGCAACTATCGTATCTTCAGGTGTAAATGCTGCCTCTGATAATACCATTAACTTCCAGGGTCAGGTAACAGACGAAACATGCTCAGTTTCGGTTAACGGAAACAGCGCAAGTCCAGTTGTGCTTATGCCAACCGTAAGCCGCAGCGATTTGGATGCGAGCGGAAAGACTGCCGGTCAGGTAACATTTGACATTGGTTTAACAGGGTGCGCAGGCAGTACAACTGAAACCAAAATTTCAACTGTCTTTGTCGGAAATCAGGTCACTTCTAACGGAAATCTGGGAAATACAGGCACAGCCTCAAATGTCGAGGTCCAGCTTCTTGATACAACAGGCGGGGTTATTAACCTGACCGATGGCTTTACCGGGGATGGCGATCTGACGTTAGCCGCTAATCAGACGGAAGCCTCCTCTACTTACACAGCTCAGTATTACGCTACAGCACCAGCTGCTGCAGGTACCGTTGAATCCACTCTTCAGTATGCTGTCAGCTATCAGTAATCAAATTACGCACGGATAAATTCGCGCATTACATTTGGGGTAGATACATGTTTCTTTTCAATAGCCGTAGAATAATAAAAACTATTTTATTCTTTGCGGGCATGATTGCGTTTAGTTGCTCAGCCAGTGTAACAATCATGGGAAGCCGTATTATCTACCCCAGCGATGCTGCAACAGTTGATGTTCGCTTAAAAAACAATGATCCTTTCCCCTATATTATTCAGGCATGGTTTGATGATGGAAATATTGACTCAGGACCGGATATTAAAGGAATCGTTCCTTTCATTGTGACGCCACCTTTGTTCCGAATTCAGCCTGATAGCGGGCAGATAGTGAGGGTGGTTTTCGATGGCAGCATGCAATTGCCACAAGACAGGGAGTCTGTTTTCTGGTTTAACACATTGCAAATCCCTCCCAAAAATATTGAAGGTGATAATCAGAAAAATAAAATGCTTATTACGCTACGCAGCAGAATAAAGATTTTTTACAGGCCGGTGTCCTTAGGTGTACCTGGGAAAAACCTTGAAAACGTAAAAATATCAGGGACAAAGGGTGGTGTATTAATTGAAAATCCGACCGCATGGTTCATTTCCTATTCTTCGGCGAAAATCCAGATAAACGGGGAGCAATACGATTTAAATCATGACATGATCCCACCATTTAGTAAGCTTGAGTTCAGGTTTAAAGACAGGAAAGTAACGCCGGGGGGGAAGACGTTACTGATGCTGACATATATAAATGACCAGGGAGCAAGGATTAGTCGTGAACATGAAGTTATTTATTAAAAAAAAGCACCTCCCAAAAATTTTTATTTTATTTTTTCCAGCTTATGCGGCGGCTGAAAAATACTGGTTTGATCCTGCTCTGTTTCAGGGATCGTCATATGGGCAGAACCTTGAACAGTTCAATTCAAATGAAGATACCATACCGGCTGGTAATTATCTGGTTGACATATGGGTCAATGGCAGCCCGATAATGACGGGAGAGAAAGTTGCTTTTATGAAAGCAGATACTCATGATGCTAAAACAGAACCCTGCCTTGCATATAAAATAATCAGCGCAGCCCGGATTAAAACATCGCATTCAGCTGAGAAAGGGTGCAGAACATTACATCAATGGCTTCCTGAAGCAAGCTGGAGTTTTGATCGGGCTGATTTACGCCTTAATTTAACTGTACCAAACAAGTTTGTTGAGCATATTCCTCAGGGAACGATACCTATGTCGGAATGGGAGAGCGGCACCAGTGCTCTTTTTTTACGCCACAATACCAGCTTTACTTTTACACAGAACACACAAAATAAATATAATTATAGCTATTTATGGAGCGGGATCCATAGCGGCTTTAACGCAGGTTTATGGCAGGTAAGACATCAGGGTAATTTACGATACATGGAGAATAACGTAAACGGAGGTTCTTACCGTTACAATCGCGTAAGAAGCTGGGTGCAAAGGCCACTGCCCGGAGTCGAAAGCACACTTATGTTTGGCGAGGGGTATACCGATAGCGGCCTTTTTGGCAGTCTGGCTTTTAAAGGGCTTAAGTTAAGCACTGATGAAAGAATGCGGCCAGAGAGCAGACGAGGATATGCACCTGTAGTTCGTGGCATTGCCGGCGGGGCCGCCCGTATTATGATCCGGCAGCAGGGCAAAGTTATCTACGAGGTCAATGTTTCCCCGGGTCCTTTCCTCATTAACGATCTGAATAATACGCAGAATCAGGGTGACCTTGAGGTAGAAATCATTGAGGTTAATGGTAAAACTTCCCGTTTCACCGTCCCCTATTCAGCCGTTCCTGACTCGGTTCGACCCGGGAACTGGAGCTATTCATTAGCGATGGGCCGCGTCCGCCAATATGACAGTGTCGAGAACAGTTTTTTTGAAGGCGGATTGCAGAGAGGCATCAGTAATAACCTTACTGCGAACTTTGGCTCAAGAATAGCAGATGATTATATGGCATGGCTGACAGGGGGTGTCCTGGCGACCCGTGCCGGAGCCATAGGTCTGAATACGACATGGTCACAATCCCGTATCGCAGAGGGCCATACTGAGCAGGGATGGCGTACGGAGTTAAGTTACAGTAAAACGTTCATCTCCCGTACTAACCTTGTGCTGGCCGCTTACCGATATTCCACAAATGGTTTCCGTGATCTTCAGGATGTGCTGGGAGCACGCCGCCAGTTGCGCGATAGCGTTGCTTATTATTCCGATACACTTCACCAGCGTAACAGGCTCTCCGCTACCGTAAGCCAGCCTCTGGATGAGCTTGGTACGCTTAATCTGGCTGCCAGTACAGCTGATTACCATAATAATCAGTCCCGTATAACGCAGCTGCAGTTAGGATACAGTAATGCGTGGCAGAAGCTGAGCTACAGCGTAAATATTGCCCGTCAGCGGACAACATGGGAAAGAAGCAGATTTGACTTTGACGCGTATGACGAAAGTAGCCGCGAGAAATATACTGAAAACACTGTTTCGCTGAACTTCTCTCTGCCGCTGGATTGGGGCGAAAGCCGCTCCTCTGTTGCTTTTAATGCAACCCAGTCACGTGAAATGCGTTCTGCAACGACCAGCCTTACAGGGTCTGCCGGTAAAGATAACAATCTTTCCTGGTCGCTCTACGGGGGATATGACGACTTCAGGAGTCAGAGCGGAAACGCCTCTACCTGGGGGATGAGTGCGCAAAAACATACCCGACTGGGTGCATTGCGCGGTTCCTGGGATCAGGGGGAGAATTACCGTCAGCTTGGCATGGGAACATCAGGCACCTTTGTGGCCCACAGAGGGGGCATCACTGCAGGGCCTTACGCAAGTGAAACTTTCGCGCTTGTTAAGGCCGAAGGTGCTGAAGGCGCTGCGGTAAGTAACGGAATGGGAGCTGTAATCAGCCGTTCCGGATATGCCATTATTCCATCCCTTACACCCTACAGAAATAATACCATAAGCCTTGACAGCCGGAACATGAACCCGGATGCGGAGCTAAAAGGGGGCAGCCGGCGCATCGTTCCCTATGCGGGTGCCATTGCTGAGATCCATTTCGACACTCTTAAAGGGAAAGCAACACTTATTAACCTGAAAACGGACGGTGACAGTATGCCCCCGATGGGTGCAAACGTTTCTGATGCTTCAGGGACTCAGATTGGCATGGTAGGGCAGGGAGGACAGCTCTATGCACGTCTTCTGAACCAGTCAGGTATATTGCGGGTGAGCTGGGGAGATAAGCAAACACAGAATTGCTTTGTCCGGTATCAGCTACCGGTAAAAAGCGATACGCCCGTCATTCAGTTAACTCAGCGGTGTGAAAAGGAATAAACACATGAAACAACATATTCCGCTAATATGCCTGATAACATCCTGCTGTTCCTTATCTGTGCATGCTGCCTGCGTGAAAGTCACCTCAGTTTCTCAGCTAAGCGCTACTGCAATTGCGTCCGGCTATACCGCGGCTAGCTGGACGGGCTCCTGTGATACCTGTAACGGCAGCCCGGGATTACCATCAGTAATCAGTATCAACTCAGGAAGTACTATCCAGCCAGCAGGTACACTGCTCGCAAGCGGTACGGGAATTTTCACAAACGGTGCCAGCCGTTCAGGATATGGCACAAACCAGATTCTTTTCAGGTGTGATCTATCTGACGCAGATTCACTGTATGAAATGTATGCCACAAACGGAGATAATAACTATGCAGGCAAGCAATCATCAGCTGAAGTAGAGGGCGCTTATCATGACTATATAAGAAATGTAGCGACCCGTATTACAAACCTTTCAACCGGCGAATACTATTCCCGATACTGGAAACAAAGACAGCTGACCAGCAATGACTGGTTTCAGGACAGCCAGTATATATATGTGCCAGCCAGTGCGTTCAGTAACGTTCTCTATGAGTTATTCAAAATTTCAAGCACAAGTTATTCAGTAAATAATTCAGCTTATTACGCTGACAGCTATTCTCAGCCGCGGGGCTATATCGCTTTTAAAGGACCCGGTCTGTCTGCAAACAATATCCAGGCCGGAGCTGACAGCAATTCGGTTTATTCCGGTTTTTACTCCCAGTGGCCAGGCGCATGGGGCACGTACCAGCAGGTTACATGGATACGAAACGCTTTCTGTCAGGTCAGTGACTATCCGTCACGGGTTACGCTGCCACCTGTATCAGCGGCGAGCCTGCAGTCAGGGGGAAGCAGCAGCGCAACATTCACCATCAGCGTTGAATGTGAGTCGGGAGCCGTCTCAGGCACGGGAGCTTCATCGGCAGGAACGGCTAATGTGGCGATGGGGTTTTTCGTGAATCAGCCAGTAGCAAGGTCAGCCGCACAGTCAATGGGGCTGACAATAGGCACCGGTGCACTGAGCAGGCTACTGGACAACAACTATGGTGCGCAGGGAGTAGCATCCGGGGTAGGCATCAGAATATATCGTTATGGTTTGGCTATACCTTTACTTGCTGATAGAAATACAACTGGAACCGGTCTGAACTCAGGCTGGATTGGTTTTAAAGATTTACTCACTTTAGCTTCTGAAGGCTATACTCATATTTACAGCGGAGAGTTTACCGCCTCGCTGGAAGCTCTCCCGGCCAGAACCGTTACGGCAGGTACAGTTAATGCTCAGTTACAGGTTGTCATCAGTTTTCAGTAAATTCTGCGTGCTGATATCATTTGTCACTGTGATGCCAGTCATTGCAGCTGTGAATGTCTCTCAGACGCGCGTAATTTTCAACGAAGGAGAAATGGCCCAGTCTCTGGCGCTTTCGAATGATGCTAATACGCCAGTGGTTGTGCAGGCATGGCTGGATGTGGGTGATATTGCCTCTGCTCCGGATAAGCTTGTCACACCGGTCATAGCCACGCCCCCTGTTTTCAGAATGAATCCAGGAGAAGTCAGATCATTGCGTCTTATTCTGACCTCACGGCAATCGCTGAAACAAGGGCAGGAAAATCTCTTCTGGCTTAACATTTATCAGATAACACCAGAACGGTCTGTGAAGGAAAAAAATCTAAATCAAGTAGTTCTGCCGTTGCGTCTGCGGCTAAAAATTCTGATTCGTCCAGCCGGGGTGGGAAAATTGACAGAGAAAGAGGGTGGGAAAATAGTATTCAGGACCATAGGAGAACGCCTGGAAATTCATAACCCTACACAATGGTACTCCAGTATCAGTAACTTACACGGTAGAATTAAGTCATACGATAACCTGATTATTCCTCCCGGGAAGAGCTTACTTATCGAAGGAGATGAACGATTTGAAAAAGGAGGAAAGGTTGAGTATGAGATTGTTAATGACACTGGCTACAGCTGGCATTATCAGAGCGTAATAAAATAAAAATGTTTTTAACATGGCGTAAAAATTGCGAACCTTTAGATGCTGACCTAAGAGCTGCAAACCATATGTAATAGTTAAACGGCAACGTTACTATTTATAGCAATGAACTCATGATAGAGGAAAAAGATAACTGGAAGACATTGCCACGTGATAAATTATTTCATCCATCAATACAGCGAAAAACCATTAGTGCCGTTACTTAAAAAACTTTAATAAAGTCAGGTGACAGACAATAAATCAACAGATTACGCTATCAAATACTTACTTCAATGTACGCAGATTTAAATTATTTTGGATAATATTAGGATAAACCAACTGAGGCTGAGAGGAGAGGAAAAAAATGAACTCAAACAAATTATTAGCTTATAACCTGGAAAGTGCCGCAACAAGAGTGTCTAACGGATACGCTTATCTAAATCAATCCCGCAGAGATGTAGCTTCTGATGCTAGCCCAGAAAAGGATAATTTTCAAAGTAACTCCTTGGACGGTATTGGGGCTATAGTAAGCATGATTTCTGATTCTCTGAGCATTTATGACTCAGCTAGCGCGCTAGCCGCTACCGATCCCAATAAGATTAAATTCAGTATAGAATTAAAAAATGATAGTCCGAACTTTCTGACTCTAAATAACATAACAAAACCTTCCGGGTTCTCTCTGACTAAAAGCTGTGTTTATCTTCAACCCGGCACTGTAGATACCATAAATTTCGAAGCTGATAATTACAATGGGGATCAGTTTTTCACTATATCATTTTGTTGTATTTCAGCAGACCTAGAAATAATAAAATCAGAGTCTCAATTTAATCAAATTAAAGTGCAGGACACGCCTCTTGTTTACCTTAAATTTCAGCTAAACAATAACATGTCGAGACTTAGTGAGGTGGGTGTTGGTGCTTATACTAGAGCTTCCTCAACAACTAATTCAGCACAAAATAGGAGGCTTACTTCCTTTGAATACACAGGATCTTCAGATTCGCTTGAACCTTCCTTTATTATTTCATGCCTTGATTCCAGCGCAAAAAATGTAAAAGGGGAGTCCATAAGTAATTCAGTCCTGATAAGTCCTTCCGGCATTCGATCAAGTCTAGCTCCTGGGAATATAATTCCAGGCGAGAATTTACAGTTTTCTGGCTGGAATGTCCAGCATCAAATCTTAAAAGATATTTTTACGAATAACATTGATTTTCAGGAACGGAGGGCCGGTAGGATAGCAATTTCTACTATTTTGACTATAGTATCACTCGCAGTTGGCTTAGCATCTACAGGCCTTAACATTGCTAATTCCATTAAATCTAGGACCAAAAAATCCGACAACATTACATTAAGTTGCAATATTTTAAATGCGACTGATTTCGATATCTTTATATATGAATCCGAAAATAACCTTACACAGAACGCAACTTTAATAGACATTCAAAGCGGAAAATCCGGGGTTTTACCCCTAATCTTCTCCAGTAGTAATACTAGTAACATTAATACCCGCATACTCATGACATTAAGAAGTAAGAGTTCTAATACAACGGTAAGATGTATACTATGGTTAGAAATAGATACCACCGGTATCATTTTTATCAGCGGCGTTCGATTTGGAAGTTCAACTCTTTCAAATGATGAAAAGTTGAGCAATAATCTGATAAAAAACTATTACTACCGTAGTTCCAGACAGTCAAATTTGAACAGGAAATTCATAACTGTCGGTACATCATCGGTCCGAAATACTGATGGAGGGGACCTTAGTATCGTGTTTCTTTCTGACTAACTTTAATACCAGTTAATGAATGTAAGCGGCAATGCTTCCAATTGTTCAGCACGAACCAATGTTAGCAACGTCCGCTGATGGTACCCAGCGCGGCCTGAGCACGGAAGTTTCCCGCCAGCGGTGGCACCAGTGCATCTAGGCCGGTTCGATTCCTTCCACCGGCTTCTCGTACCATTTCGTATAGTTTCGCATCCTCATGGTGTGCTGATAATATCCAGCGCAGCGAGACCGTGTGAAACCCGTCCGACATAACGGAAAGTTCCTGCCTCCATGCCGGACTGGACCTGCCACAGCAGTTCCGGCGTGAATGTCTCAAGCCGCGGAGCTCTGTTTACGATCATCAGCGTAGCCAGTATGCCTGATATGTGATTTTTCTGGCTGGTCGCGGCATAACCCAGCGACGTCAGCGTATCCGTCAGCCGGAGCAATTCCTGATGATAAGTAAGTTGACCAAAGATAGCGGAAGCATAAAGAGCGGATTTTCGGATGCCGGGCAGGCCAAGCGGGTCATGCAGACCTCCCAGATGTCAGGCACAAGCGGCGATCAAAAGCATGCCCTCTCTGACTTCCCGGCAGAGCGTCTGCCAGCGCCAGCAGGGCATGCCGGCTGCATGCATCTCGCGCAGCAATCCGGCTATCACCAGCCCGGCGATTTTGCTGCTGCATCCGCTTCCGGCGGCACTATCCTTTAGTGACCTGAAGAGGTGCGGCGCAGGCTTCGTCCGTAACATACCGGACCGGCTGTGAGAGCCAGCCAGTGCCGCGCGTTCGGCAGGAGTCAAAGCTGTCTCAAGCCGGTATTCAGTCATGTTGAAGGGACGCCAGCTGCTTTCAGTAGGTTTGTGCGGGCTCATGCTATTTCTCCGGGCTGGAGAAAGGGTAATTCTGAGAGTGAAGGATCCGACATTACTAACTGAGTTTTGTATTTGATCCTGGGGGCAGGTCATAGTCACTATAAATTTAACGTATCTGAGTCGGGGTTTAGACTCATACGAACAGGCCTAACCTGGCACAGAGGGAACTCAGGCCCTTTTTCCTTAGAGGAGATCCGTTATGCCAATCCTATCGATACTGATAGGTTATTCCTAACGAATAACACGAGATTGACTATTGGAAATGAGACTTTTCAACCTGATAGTAGCCAGCGACCTGATAAGATGGCTTTTTTTAGCCGCATGGAAACTGATATCTCCAATCAATTTGAAAATTCCAACACTGTGTTGGTTAATATTTCAGCCACCATAAATAATGGTGGTACACCGCAAGGCTCAAGGGCAAGTGGATTACTTCCTGTTAATAAAGTTGACTTATCACCCAATAGCATATTTCAGTTAAAATGGACTGAAAACGGCGCGCAATATATGCAGGCAGGAGTGCACCGTATACGCCTTAATACTCTACTGGGTCCCCAGTTGGTCAGCCGGGCTACCATCGGTATTGACGCCATATTGTCCATGAATACCCAAAACCTTCCAGAGCCTCAGTTGGGGAAAGGTTTTTATGTCATGTTTAAATTACCTGCTTATGATGCTAACTCCGGTAAGTTTCGTCGGCTGAGATCAGCTAAAGTCGAAAGGTCAAAAAACAGCCTTAACGTACAATAATTTTCGATATCCAAACTGACCCCTACTACTCGAGCGTACACATGCTGGTATTGCTCGTGCTAAGGCATCCGGAAAGCGTTTCGGTCGTCCGCCTGCTCTGGATGATGAACAAAAGAAGGCGGTGTTCCTACGTCTAAATGAAGGGAAGAGTATCAGCGCGATCGCCCGCGAATTCGAAACCTCACGGCAGACCATTCTCAGAGTAAAAGCGGCAATGGAAGACGCTGATGTTCGCTCGTGAGCTGCTCTTTCAGTGCATGTCCGCTTTGTGCCAAAAGCGGACGTTGCTAACATCGGCATGTACTAATTCAACGGAGAGCAGGTCATCACCAGCTGTATTATTTCTATCCAGAGAGGGTAGTTATCGGTTAACAGCCAGAGAAACTACGTCAACCGATTCCAGTCAGTGTCAACTGTTGAGCTGAATAAATAAATCAGAGAAATATATATTTAAGCTCGAGGCTTCCTGGTTTCAGCCATTCGACCAAAGATTAGATCCCTGAGGACGAATCGATGAAAGAGCGCTGCCAGGATATGTACGCCGATCAGACAAAAAAGCAGCCATGCCATAAGATCATGCGTCATATCTGCCGGTGCAACCATCCAGCTCACTTCCGTACCAGTTTCAGGTATTAACGCAATCCCCCAGGGACTCCATCCCTTACCACTTCCATACACACGTAACAGAGCGAAAGCAGGAATCGCGAACATGAGGAGATAAAGTATCACATGTGCTGCAAAGCTGGTTCGCCCTGCCCATCCTGGGGAATGCGGAGGCCGGTGTCGGCGATTGGCGAATGCCCATGCGGCTCGCAGAACAATAAGCACGAAAGTCAGCAGACCAACTGTTCCGTGATCAGGCCCAAATTGAGAGACAAGTATAATCTTTTCTGAGGGACCAAATGCACGCCAGCCCAATACCATAATGAACTGCCACAGCATAAGGTATGCCATACCCCAGTGCAGTAAACGACTTACGGAACCATAGTAATCCGGCGTGTCTGTCCACAAACTACCGCTTCCAGGAATCCTGACGTTTTTCTTCATGCAACCTCCGATGGATTGAAACGACGCTTCTGGCGTGTCGGTGGGCTAACCCAGCAACCGGGCCGAATTGTTAGTGGCTGCAATGGTGCTAATTCCTACCTCAGTTGTGGCGTTTTGTTAGCTAAAAGGAGTAAACATGGAAGTAAGGGTAGAACTGTGTCCG